>Ga0308157_10000286_pt1 | contig 185898 bp, 157 predicted proteins | sample PhyBR1_FD_201035 | JGI IMG/M metagenome (GOLD analysis project Ga0308157, IMG submission 201035) | Phyllosphere microbial communities from UC Gill Tract Community Farm, Albany, California, United States - DLSLB.R1 | ecosystem: Host-associated > Plants > Phyllosphere > Unclassified | place... | reverse complement strand
TATTGATCGATTGAGATTTAAATATTACTTTAGCCATTGCATGTTTTTTGTACAACTCTAAAATACTATTTTAGATTAAAAACAGCAAACAAAAAAGGCTGTCCTTACTTTTTGGACAGCCTCTTTTATGAATTAGAAATGCTGTTTTTGACATTTCCATGAAAATGATCATTTTAATAGGTGTTGTATATTATTTCCAATGTAATTCCAATGCAAAACAGTTTTTTTCTCCCTTTGTTATGCTGAAAGTAGTGGCAGATTGGTCATCATTATCGCTTTCGTGAATAATGACCTCGTCTTTTAGGGCAAGCTCTTTTAGGAAATTCATTTCGAAACTTTTGACTTCTTGTTTTAAAATTCTTTTTGCGTCAACATGATCTAGGCACCATTCCAAATATTTGACATTATTGGCATGATTTACAATATCCAAATCTGAAAGATAAACGGTTTTTTCAAAAACTGATTCTTTTTCTGGGTTGATGTTTATTTTGGAAAAACCTTCTTCGGTTGCTTTTTTATCGGGAAATAATTCAAAATGTTCGTATGGCAATGCCAAAGGTTCCGGTCTGCGTGCCTTGGTGTTAAAAACAGCCCAAAAGGTTTCGGATCCTATTATTTTTTTACCGTTTACGTGCATTTCGAGCGCACGAACAGAACGGGAATTTTCTAATGAGTTAATCCATGTTTTTACGGTTACAACGTCTCTCCATTTGGGTAATTCGGTAATTTCTACGCGCATTCTGCTAAGCACCCAAGCTTGATTGAATTCTTGCATATCGGTAAAACTGATACCGCCCACTTCGGAATGTGCAGCAGCTGTTAACTGCAGTAAATTACACAAATCCGTGTATTTTAAATAGCCGTTTGGAGTGCATTGGGTAAAATTAATTTCCCAGTCTTTGCTTAATATTGACGTGAAATCTGGACTTATTGGCATGGAATTAATTATGAATTATGAATTTGTTCTTTTGTATAGCTGATAATTTTATTTAGATCGGTTAAATAATCAAACCATTGGGTGTTTTCTTTGCGCTTGAACCATGTGAGCTGGCGTTTTGAAAATCGGCGGGTATTTTTCTTGATTTCTTCAATGGCAAATGGCAATGTGAAATCTCCATCAAAGTAACTGAATAATTCTCTATAACCTACCGTTTGTAATGCGTTTAATTTCTTGTTTGGATATAAAGTTTCGGCTTCAGCCAAAAGACCTTCATTGATCATAATATCGACGCGCTGGTTTATTCGATCGTAGATCACGTTTCTGTCGGCTTCCAGACCGATGATGATTGGCGTGAAATTTCGGTTGTTTTTCTTTTGGTTCAAAAAGGTGGAATAGGGTTTGCCTGTTCCCAGACAGACTTCGACAAAGCGCATCATACGTTGCGGGTTTTGTAAGGTTTGCGGATTTTCGAAAGTTATTTTTTGAAAATATTCGGGGTCGAGGGTTTCCAGCTGTTGCTGTAAATATTCAATTCCGAGATTTTCATAATTTAAATTTACGTTTTCACGAATGGCAGTATCTATGGCTGGAAACTCGTCAAAGCCTTTTAAAATGGCGTCTACATACAATCCGGAACCTCCAACGAGGACTGCGTAATTATTGGTTTGAAATAGTTCTTCGATTTTTATAAGTGCTTCTTTTTCGAAATCGCCTACGGTGTAATTATCAAAAATGGATTTGTTTTGAATGAAATGGTGTGTTGCCGAAGCCAGTTCTTCGGGACTTGGTACGGCGGTTCCAATGGTCATTTCCCTAAAAAATTGCCGGCTGTCGCAGGAAATGATTTCGCAGTTAAAATGATTGGCCAATTTGATGCTCAAGGCTGTTTTTCCTATGGCTGTTGGTCCGACTATGGTGATTAAATATTTCATTTTGTTTATTGCAATGTTTGCATTTCTTCTTTTGACTACTGCTCCACTAGCCCAGATGGTAACGGAAACCCCGCAGTTATTACAGTTTGTTTTTCTTGGTATAAAAGAGCGACTGAAAGAAGCTCCTTTTATGCCTTAGAAAAACTACTGGAATAACGAGGAGTTGCAGTGTACAGCTGGATTAGCTCCTGTTAACTGACAGTTTCGTTTAATTTTGCACCGCAATGATGGCAAAATAATGCTTCACTGTTTTGAATGGCTGTACCGCAGGAGGTACATTGGGTTTTGAAAGTGTCTGAGTTTGTATTTATGTTCCTTTTTGCAAATTCGGCTGTGATGATTCCGGTAGGAACGGCGATGATTCCGTAGCCCAAAATCATGACCAATGATGCAACGATTTGTCCTAGTGGTGTTTGTGGGGCAATGTCGCCGTAACCTACTGTGGTTAAAGTAACGATTGTCCAGTAGATGCTTACTGGGATGCTTGTGAATCCGCTTTCTTTGCCTTCGATGATGTACATTATTGAGCCAATAATAATTGTGCAGATGAGGACAAAGTAAATAAATACAATGATTTTTCCTCTGCTGGCGTTGATTGCTTCTTTTAATTGTGTTGATTGACGGGTGAAATGCGGATGATTGATTATTTTGAATAACCGCAATAACCGTAAGGCCCGAACGACTATTAATATACTTGTCCGCGGAAAAAAGAAGGACAAATACATGGGTAAAGTTGCGATTAAATCTATGATTCCGTAGAAACTAAAAATATATTTTACCGGTTTTTCGATAGAAATTACCCGTAAAATATACTCGATTGTGAAGAAAATAGTAATGGTCCATTCTAAAAAAACGAGTTGGCTATGGTATTTGGCATTGAAACCCTCGACGGTTTCCATGATAATCAAAAATAGGCTCAGTAGGATAATGCCCAAAAGTATCAAATCGAATAATCGGCCGGCTTTTGTATCTGAGCCGTGGATTATGATTCGGGTTTTTTGCCTGAAAAGATCATATTTTGATTTAATTTTCCCCAATTGAGAGTATTAAAAATTAATAATTTTTTGAACCCTGTTTTTTCTTAGATATTCCTGAATATAATTTCGGGTGTTTTTGTTGTTGGGTGTTGGAATCAATATGTTTTTTAGAATATCTGGAGTGTTAATCTGATAGTTCAAATCATAAAAAGCATATCCTTTGTAGATTCCGTTTTCTATTAATATAGCACTGTGTTCGCCAGTTTTTCGGCCACGGTCGATGATAATCATGTTTTTGTTATCGAAAAGATTTTTGTCGATAAAAACCTGAACTCGGGCATTGTATTCTTCGGGCGTTATTTTCTTTGAACAGGCACCGTCACATGGATTGTTTTCATTTTCCGGACAAGGTGTTTTTGAATCCGAAAGACCTGTCAGCTTCGGACACAATTGATAACTTGTCGTAATACGGCTTAGAGCTGATTTTGCTTCCTGCTGGCTGGAAAAAGCAGTTATTTCTTTTTTGCGGCCATCTGCTTTTTGAAGTTTTAAATTCAAATATCCGTCACTGTCTTTTTCGGCATAGATTGCCCAATTCAGTGTTTTTTTGCGTGACATTCTGTTGTAAATCGGACTGTTTTTCTTTATTTCTTCAGACGCTTTTAATAGTGCAATCAATTCGCTTCCGGTTTCTTCGAAAGTTACCGTGAATACTTCGGCTTGAATTTTCTTGGCACTGCTGGTTATTCCAGTAAAATGCTGATTGACTCTCTTTTTTATGTTTTTGCTTTGACCAATAAATATGATACTGCCGTCTTCTCTGTGAATGTAATAAATTCCGGTTTTGGACGGAAGGCTTTCGATTATGTCCAACAATCTTGGAGAAACCCCTTTGATAACTTCAAATTTGATGAGTTCTTTCGTGATGGTTTTTTCTAAATCTTTGTCCAAAAGCATCTTGAAAAGTTTGACTGTAGCCATGGCATCACCGCTTGCTCTGTGCCTGTCGGCCATGGGGATCCCCAATGCTCTTACTAATTTTCCAAGACTATGCGAAGGTTGTTCCGGCATTAAGCGCTGGGATAATTCTACGGTACAAAGGGTTTTGATGTTGAAATCATAGCCCAAACGACGAAATTCGGTGCGTAGGATCCTGTAATCAAATGAGGCATTGTGGGCCACAAGTACGCAGTCGTTTGTCATTTCGATAATGCGTTTGGCTACCTCAAAAAACTTTGGTGCGCCACGAAGCATTTCGTTATTGATACCCGTGAGTTTGACAACAAACGGCTGAATCGGAATTTCAGGATTAATCAAACTGATGAATTGATCCACGATTTCATGCCCATCATATTTATAGATAGCAATCTCGGTGATTCCTTCTTCGTTGAATTGTCCTCCTGTGGTTTCTATGTCGAGTATTGCGTACAAAATCAGTTTTCAGTTGTGTTGAGATGCACAGCTGTGCATCTTTACGATATTTTTTTATCTTCCCCCAAATATACTACTTCCAATCCGAACCATTGTGCTTCCGCATGAAATTGCCAGTTGATAATCGCCGGACATTCCCATTGATAATGTGTCCAATATTGTAGAGACGGACTGCATTCCGTCTTTACGTGATTTATCTGTATCATTTAATCCGTCAAAAATCGATTTCAAATGTGTGAATTCCTTTTTGATTTGGTTTTGATTATCAGTGAAAGTTGCCATTCCCATTAAACCAGTAATTCGGATGTTTTTCATTTCCTTAAAGGTAGAAGAGGCTAGGAGTGCTGACAGTTCTTCTTCGTCCAGTCCAAATTTTGATTCTTCTTCGGCGATGTATATTTGAAGCAAACAATCAATAATTCGATTGTTTTTCTTGGCTTGTTTATTGATTTCTTCCAATAATTTCAAACTGTCCACTCCGTGAATCAAGCTCACGAAAGGTGCCATATATTTTACCTTATTGCTTTGTACATGACCAATCATATGCCATTCGATGTCTTTGGGCATTTGTTCCCATTTATCGACCATTTCCTGAATTTTGTTTTCACCAAAAATACGTTGACCGGCATTATAAGCTTCCATTAGATCAGAAACTGGTTTGGTTTTTGAAACTGCTACCAGAGTAACATGCTCAGGAAGCGATGATTTTATAGTATTTAAATTCGATGCTATTGACATTTTTTAATTTTTTCTTGAATTCTTAGTATAATTAATTTTTCGTCAACTATAATTTTTTCTCCTTTATTTGTTTTAAACTCATTGAATATTTCAATTATTTGTTGGTCAGAAAATGTTTTATATGCATTAACAATATAATTATCTTTTTTATTTTTTAATTTAATATAAAAAATTACGCTCCGTAATCCCTGACGAGAAGATATGGTTTTAAGTTCTATTTTAGTTTCTTTTATATCAAGTTCTTTTTGCCATTTATCATTAAATTTTTCACCTTTCAGTGAAATAGTACTTTCATCAAAAGATATCATTTGGATGAAAATTATTTTATTACTATAAAATGCAATTGAAATAAAAATAAAAAAAAGAATTATTTCAATAATAACAGAATAATATTTATTGAGGTTAAGTCTATATATTACAAATGAATAAAAGATAAATATTAAAAAATAACCTATATTTTCTGAACTTAAAATACGTTTATTGAAATTTTTATAATTTCCCTCAAATATTTTCATAATACAAGCTTAAAGTATAAAGAAGAATATGAAGTTATACAAACTGCTTAGAAATCTTTTCTGCTTTTTTACTTTCGCTGTAATCATAAAATCCTTCTCCGGATTTCACTCCTAATTTTCCGGCTCTGACCATATTAATTAACAAAGGACAAGGAGCATATTTCGGGTTTTTGAAGCCATCATACATTACGTTTAAGATTGCAAGACATACATCTAAACCTATGAAATCAGCAAGCTGCAAAGGTCCCATCGGATGTCCCATTCCCAATTTCATAACGGTGTCAATTTCATAAACGCCGGCTACTTTGTTGTATAGAGTTTCGATTGCTTCGTTGATCATAGGCATTAAAATTCTATTTGCTACAAAGCCTGGATAATCATTTACTTCAACAGGTGTTTTTCCCAGTTTTTCGGATAATTTCATGATGATGTTGGTTACTTCATCACTGGTATTATATCCACGGATGATTTCAACCAGTTTCATAATTGGCACCGGATTCATAAAGTGCATCCCTATTACACGTTCCGGATGCGCTACAACGGCTCCAATTTGAGTAATAGAAATAGACGAAGTGTTGGTTGCCAAAATAGTGTTATGTGAGCACGCTTCGTTTAATTGTTTGAAAATATTCAGTTTCAATTCAATATTTTCGGTAGCTGCTTCAACAACCAAGTCTGCTCCTACAACACCGTCTTTAATATCGGTATAGGTAATAATGTTGGTAATGGTTTTGACTTTATCTTCTTCGGTTATGGTTCCTTTAGAAACCATTCGGTCTAAATTTGCAAAAATAGTTGCCATTCCCTTATCCAATGATTTTTCGGAAATATCAATCAGTTTTACGGTAAAGCCACTTTGTGCAAAAGTATGGGCAATTCCGTTACCCATAGTTCCAGCTCCGATTACAGCAATAATTTTCATTATTTATTTTTGTTTAAAGTTAAAAGGTTTAATGTTTAAAGTCACACTTCGAACTTTAAACATTAAACCTTAAACTAGTTTTTGAATTATTTCTTAAAACAATCAATAATCTGATAGGCCACTCTCAAGGCATCTGTAGCTTGTTCCAAGGTTACTATTGGAGTTGTATCATTATTGATTGCATCTGCAAATGTTTCCAATTCGTCCAGGATGGCATTGTTTTGCAATACGTCTGGGTTAGAGAAATAGATTTGTCTTTTTACCCCTTCGGCATTTTGTAAAATCATATCAAAATCACCAGGAACTTCTGGTGCATCTTTCATTTTTACTACTTCGCATTTTTTTTCAAGAAAATCAACAGAGATGTAGGCATCTTTTTGAAAAAACCTTGATTTACGCATGTTTTTCATTGAAATTCGGCTTGCAGTTAAATTTGCCACACAGCCATTTTCGAATTCAATTCTAGCATTTGCAATGTCGGGTGTATCACTGATTACTGAAACTCCGCTGGCATTGATACTTTTTACTTTCGATTGCACAACACTCAAAATGGCGTCAATGTCATGTATCATTAAGTCCAATACGACAGGAACATCAGTACCGCGAGGATTGAACTCGGCCAATCGATGAGTTTCAATGAACATTGGGTTTTCAATCATATTTTTGGTAGCGATAAAGGCGGGATTGAATCTTTCTACGTGACCAACCTGACCTTTTACATTGAATTCTTTTGCCAATGCTATAATTTCTTCAGCTTCTTCAATGGTATTTGAAATGGGTTTTTCAATAAAGACATGTTTCCCGGATTTGATAGCTACCTTGGCACATTTATAGTGGGAAAGAGTAGGTGTAACGATATCAATAACGTCTACTGCATGGATAAGTGTTGCAATGGTATTGAAATTTTTGTAACCAAATTCTTTGTTTATTTTTTCGGCGTTTTCTAGATTGGGGTCATAAAAACCAACTAATTCATACTTTTCAGATTGTTGTAATAAACGTAAATGTATCTTACCCAGATGACCAGCACCTAATACTCCAATTTTCAGCATAATAATGTTTTTAAACAAAAATAGTAATAAAATAAGAAATTCCAATTTATAAAAATATTAAATTCTTGAGATATACTTATAATTTTATGCTAGAATTAGATTTTATTTTGAATTAAAAATTGATTTAGTTTTCTATTTTTGTTCTATAATAAAAACCTTAAATTTTGAAAGATACTGCCAAGCATCAAGGACTTCGTAATCAATTAGTAACTACTTTAAAACAAAAAGGAATTACTGACAAACAAGTTCTTGAAGCCATTAAAAAAATCCCGCGTCATTTATTTTTAAATTCGAGTTTTGAAGATTATGCTTATCAGGATAAAGCCTTTCCTATTGCTGCAGGTCAGACAATTTCACAGCCTTATACGGTAGCATTTCAATCGCAGTTATTAGAAATACAAAAAGGGCATAAAGTATTGGAAATTGGTACCGGTTCAGGATACCAAACTGCTGTTTTGTGTTTAATGGGCGCTCAGGTTTTTTCAATAGAAAGACAAAATGAGCTGTTCAAACAGACTTCTGTCTTGCTGCCAAAACTAGGAATTCGTCCTAAGCATCTTTCTTTTGGAGATGGTTATAAAGGATTGCCAAACTATGCGCCTTTTGACAGTGTTATTGTTACCGCAGGTGCTCCTTTTATCCCACAGCCTTTGATGGCACAACTGAAAGTAGGGGGGAGACTTGTAATTCCTTTGGGAGAAGATGTCCAAATTATGACTATGCTTATCAGGATTAATGAAACGCAGTTTGAAAAACACGAATTTGGAGAATTTCGTTTTGTTCCTCTATTAGAAGATAAAAATTAAAAAGCTATTTAACCAACCAAAAACTATGAAGAAAATTACTATTTTGTTTTTACTGTTTGTTTCAAATTTTATTTATTCACAGGCAGATTATACCAATGTTTTGAATCTGCTGATTAATAATAAAAGGGATGAGGCAAGAGCTTTATTTGATAAACAATTTGGAAAAAACAAAACAGCTAATATTGATTTGTTGTTTTTGGATGCTTTTATAGATGAACAATCCGGAAAGGTAAGTTTTGACGAAACATTGCTCAAGAATTTGGAAAAACTCCCTAATTCCCAGTATTATATTGCGCCTTTTATTAACAGGGACATGATATTGAGTGATATTTCGACAGATGCCTGTAATGATCTGACATATACTAAAATCGATTATTTGGCTTCATCGCCAAAATTTAAAGATTTACCTATCGTAAAATACCGAAAAGCAATATTCGAGCGTAAAAGAATGAAATTTGAGGAGGCTCAAAAGTCCTTTTCTGATTTAGGAGCTATAACTCAATGGCAGTTTTGCGGCGTTTTTGAAAACTTAAACGGCAGCGGTCTGGAAATTGAATACGAACCTGAAATTTATGCTAAAAACGATAAACTTTTTAATGCCAACAGCAATGGTAAAATTGGCTGGTACAATCCAAAAGACATAGAAAATGATGGGTATCACTTTTTTACAAATGAAGGAGAATATGGCAACGGAATTATTTATGCCCAGACTTTCATTGATTCGCCGGAAAAGAAAAGTTTTCTGTTGCGTTTTGGTGCCAGCCAGGGATTGAAAGTGTTTTTAAATGATAAGGAAATTTATTTTGACCAAGATATTAAAAGAACAAATCTTGATGCTTATACATTGAAAATTGATTTAGAAAAAGGGGTTAACAGACTGCTTTTTAAATTATCATCTTCTGGTGGCGATGACTACTTTTCGGGGCAAATAAAAAATCTGGATTATACTGTTGCTAATGATTTAAAATTCAGCAATACCTATTTGCCGTATACTGTTGCGAAAGCAGATGCTCCCGAAGCAGAAATCATAAAATTAGATTATGAAGCCTATTTTGATAATCTGGTAAAGAAGTATCCAAATAATCTGCTGTACAAGTTATTTCAATATACAGCTTATGAGTCAAACTGCAAGCATGTAAGTGCTTATGAAGCAATTGAAGGTCTGGATGAGAAATACCCAAACAGTTCTTTTATTGCAAGCTATTTTCTTCGTTATTGTGATTTAGTTGGCGATGAAGAACAAAAAAAACAGGAAATCATAAAAAATATTGAAAAAAATGACATCGACTATTATTATGTTAACTTCATGAAAATATTAGATGGCAAGTGGCTTCAAAACTCATCTATTGCCGAATTGGAGACTTACAGAGATCGTTCCAAAAAATATAAACAGCGTTTTTGCGAACTGATGTTTGATTTTTTAATTGCATCCAAAAAAGAAGATGTCGAGGAGATGTTTCGATTATTGAACGATATTGATAAAGACACTCACGGGAATGAAAAATTTAAAATTGCATCGGCTACCTTGTATTTGAAATTAAAAAATGACAAGGCAAAAACTATTGCTATTTTAGAAGAATTAGCGAAAGATAAAATTATAAATGAAGTAGATAATTTACTCATTACTTACTACAATGAACTGAATGACAAGGCTGCGGTTGAAAGAATCGTAAAAAGAAGAATTAAGGAATATGCCAATATAAATGCTTTCAGAAATGACTACATTACTATTTTGGCGAATGCCAATAAATACGAAGAAGCATTAACAGTCATTGATCAAAATTTGAGCAATTTTCCATATTCGTTTACAAATATGGAAAAGAAAGCTGCAATTTATAATCTGATGAAAAATAATAAGGAGGCAGAAAAATACATTCGTCAATCCTTAACATATAATTCAGGCAATGGAAAACTGAGAAAACAGCTATACGATATTTCGAAAATCCCTGACGAAATTGATGAAGTGGCAACGAAAGATATTTACAAATTGGCTAAGGCCAGAAGAAAGTCTAATTTAAAAAGTGATTACGGAGTCGTATTGTTATTGGACGAATATATTGTAAACGTTTTTCCTGAAGGCGGAAGAAAATCCAGAGTTTCTTACCTGTATGAGATAACATCCGAAAACGGCATCGAAAAAATGAAAGAATACCCGTTAAGTTTAAACAATAATACCGTTTTGAAATCTGAAATTATTAAGCCAGACGGAACAATTGCTCCTGCAGAACAAGGAAATGATTTGCTGGTATTTTCAAATTTAAAGGTCGGGGATGTTATTTATATCGAATATGAACGTATTGAAAATGGAACCGGACGCTTCTATAAAGATTTTAATCTCTCCTGTTATTTTGATAGCGAATACCCGTCTACTGAAGCTATCTTTGCATTGATAAGCCCCGATGACTGCAAGTATTACATCAATTTCAGCAATGGCGATATAGCTGCGGTAAATAAAAAAATAAACGGAAAAAACTGCAGTATTTGGAAAAGAAGCAACATTCCAGCCTTGTCACTGAAAGAAGATTATGCACCAATTTCGAGTGATTTGACAAATGTAATTGAAGTGGGAACCATAAAATCATGGAGCGATATTTCAAATTGGTATTCAGATTTGGTGAAGAAAAATCTAAAATTGGATAAAATTACCAAAGATGCATTCAATACGATTTTTCCAAAAGGAACTGCTAATTTGAAAGATGATGAAAAAGCAAAGGCAATTTACACTTATATAGAAAAAAATATCACTTACAGCTCTTTGGATTTCAGGCAAAGCGGTTATGTGCCTCAAAAGCCTTCCAAGACAATCACGACAAAACTAGGCGACTGTAAAGATGTTTCTACACTGTTTGTAGCCCTGTCCGAATATGCAGGACTGAAATCTAATTTGGTTTTGGTTTCTACAAATGATAATGGTTTTAATTCGATGCGATTGCCTTCAAGGGATTTCAATCACTGTATCGTACAGACAAAAATTGACAATAAAAATGTTTTCCTGGAACTGACAGACAAATATTTGCCTTACAGAATGCTTCCGACTTCATTATATCATGCCAATGCATTAGTGATTTCATTTGACAAAAAGGAAAATGAGACATCCAAATTAATAAACATCTCTTTTGATACTACAATTCAGAATAGCTTGACAACATCTTCGGTGGTTACCCTGGACGATAAATCCAAAGTTTTTGTCAATACCCATACTATCGAAGGTGCTACAAAATCATACTATAATGAACTGTTTTCGGATGCTACAACAAAAGAAATCAGGGAAAAAGAAATAGAGAAAGGATATAATAAACAGCTTCAAAAATTGGTTAGTCTGCAGTCGGTAAAGCTTTTGTCTAATGAGACATTTGGCAAGGCGCTCACTTACGAAACCAAATTTTCAATAAATGAAAACCTGCAAAAAGTGGGAACACTCAAGATAACCGAAATTCCTTTCATCGATAAAGTGTACACAAGAGATATTATTGCCACTGAAAACAGAAAATTTGATATTAATTATTTCAACTACGAAAATAATAACAAATATGAATCGGAAGTTATCTTGAATATTCCTGAAGGAAAGAAATTCTCTGAAATACCGGAAAGCAAAACATTTGCATTCAAGAATCAAAACTACACGTTACAATTCGAGCTTTTGAAAAATAATTCACTGAAAGTAAAAAGAGAGGTAACTATTCTTTGGGACAATATCAAGCCAAGTGATTATTTGGAATACAAAAAATTTGTTGAAGAAGTTATCGCCGCCGAAGAACAAATAGTAGGATTTAAATAATTGGGTTTAATAATCGAAACTCGATAATTATTTTGGAGCAGAAAGATTGGGCATTTTTAGCAAACAATGTCCCGCTATCCGCTTCAATCTTGTGTGCCGAACCCCGGCACACAAGGATTTTCACTCCTATCGGGGCTAAGGAATAACATTTGTGCTTTTTTGTTATTATTGGATTGTTTCACAAATAACATTTACGACTTCTATATTTTGGATAAAAAAAATCGAATTAATAAGGATTAGTTTTTCAGCAGCCCTAGGTAATTATAGGACAAATAAAAAAGCAACACTAAAATTTAGCGTTGCTTTTTTAAAATCTATTGAAAAGAAGTTGTTAGACTATTTTTTCTTTTCTTTTGGAGCCATATAACCATCAGCTCTCATTTGCTGTACGCAAGCTTCCATGATTTCATCAACAGTTGAGTTTACATCAGATACGTCCAATGATTTTGTAGTTGCACTCCAAACCAATTTATTGTTTTTCAAGTCAAAAATATTGGTTTCAATATAGTAGTAAACATTTTCTTGGTAGTATCCAGGAGTATAGTAAGCAGGAGCATAAGCACCATACCATCCACCAAAACCTGCACCATAACCCATTCCGTAACCACCTACATAACCATATCCCATTCCAGGATATCCCATACCACCATAGTAATTTGCAGTTCCAGGAATATACTCAGTTTCCTTGTCAGCTCTAATGAAACGCAAGGTAATGGCGCCATCAAATCCTTCAGATTGAACAATGCTTATCTTTTGTTCTTGGGTTAGGTTTAAGTTTTGTTGATTTAAATAATTGTACGAAGGGTTTAATACAGTTGGGTTTATAGAAGCAATTCTATTTTCGGTAGCTCTTCTAGTACTTTCGTCTTTTGCCAATGCAACAACTAATACTTTCTTGAATTGTTCTTTGGAAAGTGTAGCATTTGGATCTCTCCAACTTGATACGATAGAGGTATTACTTCCACAACTAGCAAGGAATACACAGGTTAAGGCAATTAGAATTTTTTTCATAATTTTTGTTTGTTTGTTTAAATACGAGTAAAAATAATCATTTTTTGCTATAAAATGCATTAAAAAAAACAAAACTTTAACGAGATTTTTATTTAATAAGCCTTTTTGATTCTGTCCAAATCTCTTTTGGTATCTTGCTCTTTTAGCGATTCTCTCTTGTCGTATGTTTTTTTACCTCGACAAAGACCAATTTGCAGTTTGGCCATTCCTTTTTCATTGGTAAATAGTTTTAAGGGGACAATAGTCAATCCCTTGGCTTGAACACTTCGAGCCAAACCTTTCAATTCTCTTTTGTTCAGGAGCAGTTTTCTTTCGCTTCGGGCTTTATGGTTAAATTGATTCCCAAAACTATATTCTTCAATGTAGGTATTGATCGCAAAAAGTTCATTGTTGCTAAATTCACAAAAACTTTCGGTAATATTGGCCTTTCCTAATCGAATAGATTTGATTTCGGTTCCAGCCAAAACAATTCCAGCCGTATAGGTTTCCAGAATTTCATAATCGAATCGGGCTCTTTTATTGAGTATGTTGACATTTTTTTGCATAGTAGGGCAAATTTAGGAACTAATTAATGAATTGACAATTGTTTTTGGTAAAATGCCATAAATTTGCAGACATGGAAAAACAACAATCAAAAGACCCGCTTCATGGGATCACGCTTCAAAAAATAGTTGAGGCATTGGTGGCTTATTACGGTTTTGATACCTTGGGCGAACTAATCAAAATAAAGTGTTTCAACGAAAATCCAAGCGTGAAATCAAGTCTAACCTTTTTGCGAAAAACTGATTGGGCCAGAAAACAGGTAGAGGATTTATATATCAAAACACTTCCGAAATTGGAATTAAGATAATTTAAAGGCTTAGGGATGAATGCCGTTTTTTGTTTAGGCTAAAAAGATTTGTCGCCGTGATTTGCATTATTTGTTCAATTTGGAATAAATCATGGTATCCAGAAAACGGCCTTCATAAAACTCGTTTTCTATCAAATGGGCTTCTTTTACAAAGCCGTTTTTCAACAAAACCTTTTCCGATCCTTTGTTCTCGGGATCCAAAATAGCTTCTATCGAGTGTAGTTTCATTTCGTCGAAACCATAGTCGACCACTTTTTGCAGTGCTTCCGATACAATTCCTTTTTTACTGTACTCGGGAAAAAGCATATAACCTACTTCGGCTCTGTAATGCTCAGGTTTGATGCGGTAATGCCCAATAATTCCCATGATTTTTTCAGGTTCTTCCAAGAAAGCTATTCCCCAATTAATACCAATTCCATTTTCTATCTTGTCATCAAATACGGCAATAAGTTCCAAGGCATCTTCCCTGTTTTTAAGATACGGTCTTGGAATATATTTCATGACTTCATCGTTGGAACGCAAGGAAAAAATGGTATCAGCATCCCTTGCTGTTACTTGTCTCAATAACAATCTGTCAGTTTTTAACACCGGAAACGGTAAAAAATTGATTTTTAGCATAGCATTCGATTTTTGTTCTAAAACCTATTTGCAGTTTATAAAATTTCAATACTGAAAGCTGAATGAAAAGTGTCCTTGGGTTCTAAAACCTGAATTCCTTCCTTGTCCAAAAGTGAACCGGATTTGTCTACCGTGTCCGAGTATCCAAACCAAGGTTCTATACAAATAAAAGGTGCATTTGTCGGAGTCCATATTCCTAAATCTGGAAAATTAGGATAGCTCACTTTCAAAAATGGTTTTGAATTTTCTAAAATTGTAACCGATTTGGATTGTATGTTTTTAAAAACCAAAGCATCTTTTTCGAATAGTTTATAATTTAGATGCAATTCATTTTGATCCAATGCCAGGGTATTCGTAGTATTCGAAATCAATCCATCTTCCAATAAATGATAATTCAAAGAGTCTTTTTCTTCAAAAGCCAAGCTGTAACTTTCAAAATCTCCGGATAAATTAAATGCTGGATGGGCACCAATTGAAAAAGGCATTTTTGATAGCCCATTATTGAAAACCTTATACTCAATTTTCAAGGTTTTGTGATTTAAGGTATAAATCAAGTACAAATTGAAGTCAAAAGGATATTTCCCTAAAGTTTGTTCGGATGATGCCAATAAAAAAGTAGCACTGTTTTCTTGTTTCTCAATCAGTTTGAATTCCATTTCACGTGCAAAACCGTGACGTGACAAATTGAATTCCTTATTGTCGTATTGATAAGTATTGTTTTTTAAAGAACCTACGATAGGGAATAAGACAGGGGAGTGCTTTCCCCAAAAATCAGGGTTTCCATTCCAGATGTATTCTTTGTTCAAATTATCTTTTAGAGAGCATAATTCGGCTCCTGTATGTTTTATTTCTGCGGTTAAAATGGAGTTGGAAATAATAGTGATCACAATAATAGTTGTTTTTTGATGTTAAAAAAATGCTGTTGTAAAGATATTTTATAATTCTTATTTGAAGAAAAAAAATAAATTTTATTTAAGGTAAAAATTAATCAAATTCTTGATTTTAAGATGAAAATCATTTTTTTTTCCATTAATTTGCTTTAGAATGATATAAAATATGAAATATGTACAAATAAAATTGGATACATGTCGTTGCAATTGTGTTTTAATCATTTCAAATAAAAAACAATAAATATCTACATATGAAAAACAATCATTTTGGAATCCTACTTCAAATGGCTTTATTAATTGTGGTTGGTACTTCGTGGAGTCAAGAAAGCCCTGCTACTGGCACTTCAACTTCCAAACCCGTTTCAAAGTATGATTATCATGAAGCTTTTGGACCATTTTTTTACACTAAAGATGCAACGGCCACCCGTTCAGCAAGTGGTGAACCAGGTTATGCTTATTGGCAAAATAGAGCGGATTATAAATTGACTGCAAAATTAAACGAAAAGACGAATGAAATTGTTGGTACGGACATTGTGACCTATACTAATAATAGTCCCGATAAGATGTCTTTTGTCTGGATGCATTTAGATCAAAATTTATTTGAGGCGAACTCGCGAGGTAATTCGCTTATACCACTCAATGGAAGTCGTAATGGGGCCAGAGGTGAAATTTTTGATGGCGGTCATAAGATAAAATCGGTAAAAATAGTATCTACTTCTTCAAAAGGAAAATCTGTTGAAAAAGAGGCTAAATTTATCATTTCTGATACTAGAATGCAGGTTTTTCTTCCAGATGATTTGAAAGCAAAAGGCGGAACTATAAAAATTAAAATTGATTTCTCTTATATTTCTCCAAAGGAAGGGTCTGACAGAACGGGAGTTTTAGATACTAAAAACGGTAAAATTTTCACTATTGCCCAATGGTATCCACGTATGTGTGTGTATGATGATTTGAGGGGATGGAATACCAATCCATATTTGGGAGCATCGGAGTTTTACTTGGAGTACGGTGATTTTGACGTGAATATTACGGTACCTTCCAATCATGTTGTAGTTTGTTCGGGAGAGCTATTAAATCCAACTGCCGTATATTCGGCTATAGAGCAAAAAAGACTTGCCCAAGCCAAACAAAGTGAAAAAACAGTAATGATTCGTACAGCTGAGGAAGTTGCTGCCAATGCTTCATTAGCCAGTTCAACTTCTGAAAAAACATGGCATTTTAAAATCAAGAATGCACGTGATCTTTCATGGGCATCTTCATCAGCTTTTATATTGGATGGTGCCAGAATTAATTTGCCAAGCGGTCAAAAAGCGTTGGCATTATCAGCATATCCAGTAGAAAGTGCCGGAAATGAAGCTTGGGGACGCTCTACGGAATATACCAAGGCTTCGATTGAAAATTATTCAAAAAGATGGTTTGAATATCCTTATCCAGTAGCAACCAACGTGGCAGGAAATGAAGGAGGAATGGAATATCCAGGAATTGTGTTTTGCGGATGGGAATCCAAGGGAGAAGATTTATGGGGAGTTACAGATCATGAATTTGGTCATGGTTGGTTTCCCATGATTGTTGGTTCTAATGAACGTTTATTTGGATGGATGGATGAAGGGTTTAATACTTTTATCAATTCGTTAAGCTCTGTTGATTTTAATAATGGCGAATATAAAAGTAAGGTAACCGATATGCACAAAAATGCTGATTACTTTACAAATCCAAAGACAGAACCCGTTATGAGTTCACCAGATAATATGAAAGAAGCAAATATTGGTCTTTTGTGTTATTTTAAACCTAGTGCCGGACTGATAATGCTGAGAGAACAAATATTGGGACCAGAACGTTTTGATTTGGCTTTCAGGACCTATGTTGAACGTTGGGCATTCAAGCATCCTGCACCTGATGATTTTTTCAGGACGATGGAAAATGTGGCAGGCGAGGATTTGAGCTGGTTTTGGAAAGGTTGGTTTGTCAATAACTGGCGTCTGGATCAAGGGGTAAATTCAGTTAAATATGTAAAAAATGATCCAAGTAAAGGTGCAGTAATTACTATTGAAAACTTCGAAAGAATGGCTATGCCTGTTATTCTGGATGTAAAAACCAAAAGCGGTAATGTTACTCATGTTAAGTTGCCGGTTGAAATTTGGCAACGCAACATCAATTGGTCATTCAAGGTAAATACTACCGAAGAAATAGAGAGTGTTGTAATCGATCCTAATCATGTATTTCCAGATGTAAATGAAAATAACAATACTTGGAAGTCTGGTAATGGGGTTGTGGAGAAAGATATTATTTTGGATGCTTATTTAGGTAAATTCTCAACCACAAAAGCTCCATTAAAAATACAGTTTACAGAAAAGAATAGTGTTCTTTTTGCTGAAATCACGAACTATCCTAAATTTTCATTGACACCAATTGGTAAAGATACATTTGAGTCTAAAGAGGCGGGAGTTACCTTTCAGTTTAATGAAGCTAAAAGTGGATTTGAAATGATTATCAGTGCAGATCAAAAAATACCTTTTACTAGGGATTAATTAAGTATTTTCGAATAAACAAAAAAGACTTGCAGAAAATTTTCTGTAAGTCTTTTTTGTTTTTAGTAAGGATTTTGTCTTCTGATTTTTATATTTTACCTAAACTTATTCTGGAATTTGCTGACTTAGGCAATGTAACGTCCCGAACCCCCAAATAAAATCGATACAGCTAATACCAATCACTTCACGGTCTGGAAAACATTCGGATAAAATATTCAAAGCCACTCGGTCATTACTGTCATTAAAAGTAGGAACCAACACACAGTTATTCAAAATTAAGAAATTTGCATAACTGGCCGGTAGTCTTAAATCTTCAAAATCGACACGCTTTGGCATTGGCAAAACAACAATTATTGGAGATTTTCCGTTTTCCAACTTCGCATTTTGCAAACGCTTCAAATTGTCCTGTAACGGTTTATAGTTAGAATCATTTTTATCTGTTTCAACAATTGTAACAATGGTGTCTTCATTTACAAATCGACATAAATCGTCAATATGTCCGTGGGTATCATCACCTTCAATTCCGTCACCTAACCAAATCACATTGGTTACTCCTAAGTATTCCCTGAAAACGGCTTCGTAATCTTCTTTTGTAAAATTTTTATTTCGAACCTGAATAGAAGGATGCATTAAACATTCTTCGGAAGTCAATAAGGTACCTCGTCCGTTAACATCAATCGCACCACCTTCAACAATAACGGGCTTTCCTTTGTACATTACCTGTGTTAGGGGAATATTTAGAAATTCACTTACTTTGGCAGGTACATGCTTGTCCAAATTGATATTCTTGTATTTGGCCCAACCATTGAAATTAAAATTCAATGCTTCTCTTGCGGTTCCGTTTTTTACAATAATTGGTCCGGAATCTCGCATCCAGCTGCGATTGGTTTTATGTATTATGAATGACACATTACTCATTTTAACATGAGCTGTTTCTAGCATTTCATTCACCTTGTTTTTCTGATTCTCATCGGCTACTACCAAAAATACCTGCTCGTAGATGGCAACCTTCTTGATGAATTCAACAAATGCCCATTGTATGGCCTCATATTTTCCTGGCCAATCTTTACCATTATGTGGAAAACACAATAAAATTCCTTGTTGTTTTTCCCATTCTGCAGGAAATCTTCTTGTAACTGTAGTCATAGATAAATTCTAATTGAAATGCGTGCAAAGATATGCAAAACAAAGGGATTAATAAAAGTGTAAGATGTTAGGAACAAATTATCAATTTTCAGTTTTCAGTTTTTTTTAAGGATAAATACTCCACCCTTAATTTCTTATGGAAGAGTTTTACTCTTAGTTTTTTGAATGAAACAGTGAGTAGTGGAAGAATCCTAAAACCTGTTTTTATTTAGTAATTTACTGATTTTACGCTGTTTTTGTTAGATATTGAGACTAAACGGTTTGTTTTTAATTGATTGTAAAGCGAAAACATGGTAATTATGTAAGGCGGAATGTAACATACTTTAATAATACATGTAATAATTTTGACTCGAATTTTAGTAGAAAACAAGAATCCTAATTCAAATAATTATGAAAAATAAATTATTATCAGTATCGCTTTTAACTTTGTCTTTGGCTGCAAGTGCGCAAGATGTTGCAACTACAACCACAGTAAATCCTTCAATTGACAATCTTGCTTATAATAAATGGTCGATTGAACTAAATGGAGGTTTCAACAAACCTACCAGAGCATTGACACCGAGCTATTCTACATCAACTCTTAATCCATTTCATGCTGATTTAGGAGTGAGATATATGTTTGATCCAAAATTTGGTTTGAAATTGGATTTTGGATACGATAAATTTCAGGAACGAGAGGATACGCCATCTTTTGAAACAGATCAGATAAGAACCAGTTTACAAGGTGTAATCAATGTAGGTAGAGCTTTGAACTTCGAGAACTGGACTAATACTTTAGGGTTATTATTTCATGGTGGATTTGGAGCTTCTCAATTAACCTCCAAGGGAGGATTTGACGGACAAGATTATTCTGCCCATGGAATTCTTGGTATGACTGGACAAATTAAACTAAGTGATAGAGCTGTTTTGACTGGAGATCTTACCGGACTGATTAATGCTAGACAGAATTATAACTTTGACGGGGTAGGGACGACCACTACAGGCTCATTTGATGGTTTGTTATTAAATGCATCGGTTGGTTTGACATTCTATTTAGGTAAAAATACAAAACATGCTGACTGGGTTGGAGAGAACGACAGATATGATGAGTTAGACAATAGAGTGAAATTAATTGAAAATGGACTTTTGGATACTGATAAGGATGGTGTAGCGGATTTGTATGATTTGGAACCAAATTCTATCACTGGAGTTGCAGTAAATACCAAAGGACAATCTATAGATAATAATAAAAATGGAGTGCCTGATGAATTAGAAAGCTACTTAGAAAAAACATACGGTCAAAATGGTAAAGCAGTTTCGAACAATAGTGTTGAAGAGCTAATTAACGGAGGATATGTGAATGTCTATTTTGACTTTAATTCATCAAAACCAACTAATGCTTCGTTGCCTGGTGTTGGTTTCTTGGTTAAATATTTACAAAGCAATCCGTCTAGAAATGCTGATATTGTAGGATATGCCGATGAAATTGGAAATTCAAGCTATAATACTGAATTGTCAAGAAAAAGAGCGGAAGCAGTTAAACAAATTGCTGTAAATGCGGGGATTGATGCTTCGAGATTGAATGTAATCGCCAATGGTGAAGATGCTTCGGTAAATAAAAATTCCAAAGAGGCACGTCAAATCGTGAGAAGGGTTTCTTTTCAAGTAAAATAACTTTTTGCCTCAAATAGAAAAAGCCGTTTCAAAACTAAAAAATTGAAACGGCTTTTTTTTTGCTTTGATTGAATTAGTCAATAGCTCTTTTGGTAATATCTCCAAAAGCATCAATTCTTCTATCTCTAAAGAAAGGCCAGTTTTGACGAACATTTTCCTGTAAATCCAAGTCAACTTCGGCAATTAAGATTTCTTCTTTATCATGTGAGGCTTGCGCCAAAATTTCACCTTGTGGTCCTGCAATAAATGACGATCCCCAAAACTGAATTCCAGCCGTTCCTTCAATGTATTGTTCCAAACCAATTCGGTTGGCAGCGGCTACATACACACCATTTGCAACAGCGTGACCTTTCATTACGTTCATCCATGCTCCGTGTTGGTTTTCACCGTATTGTTCTTTTTCCAATGGATGCCATCCAATTGCTGTTGGGTAAAATAAGACATCGGCACCCTTCAATGCTGTTAATCTTGCAGCTTCAGGATACCATTGATCCCAACATATTAAGGTTCCTATTTTACCTTTTTGAGTAGGGAAGGCGTTAAAGCCTAAATCGCCAGGCGTGAAATAGAATTTTTCATAAAAATGAGGGTCATCTGGAATGTGCATTTTACGGTACAATCCAGCTTCAGAACCATCGGTATCAATGATGTAAGCGCTGTTGTGGTAAATGCCTGCCATTCTTTTTTCGAAGAAAGGAACAATAATTACCACTCCCAATTCCTTCGCCAAGGCACTAAAAGCAATAAAAGAAGTGCTGTACAATGGCTCTGCCAAAGCAAAATTATCAACATCTTCGCTTTGACAAAAATAATGGCTGCTATATAATTCGGGTAACGAAATTACTTCGGCTCCTTGACTTGCTGCATCGCGAACCCAACTCAAACATTTTTTTAAGTTGTTTTCGGCAACGTCGTTCAGATTTAATTGGATAACTGCTATTTTGTATTTCTTCTTTGACATGGTAAAAAAAATTAGATTGCAAAAATAGTTATTTTTTATGAAGAGTTATAATCTAAGGAATTGTAAAATATAAGATTCTGTTTTGAGAAAATTTAAGCTGTATGCTGTTAAATTTTATTAATCAGGACAATAGTATATTTTCAGTATTAATAAGTAAGAATTTTTTGTTAAAACACAAAAACAATATTTTTTAATTGGTATTTTTACTTGCAAATAAACTTAAATAAATTGGAATGAAAAAGAATGTTTTAACAGCAATTGCTGTGTTGGTATTTGGATTTGTAAATGCACAAGGAGTTAAATTTGGGGCAAAAGTAGCCTTAAACATTGCAAATCTAACAGGAGATATTGAAAATCCCTCTTCGTTAACAGGCTTTCAAATAGGTGGTTTTGCAGAATTTAAACTTTCTGAAAAATTTGCTTTTCAACCAGAGTTGATGTATTCTACCCAGGGTACTAGAAAGTCTTATAGCGGTGTTATTGATAATTATAACTTTTCAGGAGAAAATAAAACAAAATTATCATACTTAAATTTGCCTTTAATGCTTAAATATTATTTTGTTCCTAAATTTAATATTGAGTTTGGTCCTCAAATCGGGTTACTTCTAAGTGCAAAAAATGTGATTGATTATGATGATGTTATGGATGGTACAGCTTATTCAGGTTCAACAAAAATTGATATTAAAGATCAAATAACCACAGTTGACTTCGGACTTAATTTTGGTGCAGGTTATGATTTTACTGAAAAAATATCTGCTGGTTTAAGATATAACCTTGGTTTGTCTACTATATATGATTATGAAATTGCTTCAGATCCAAATGTAAAAAATAGCGTGTTTTCAATATCTGTAGGATACAAATTCTAGTATAAAATAAATTTAGATTTTAAAAAGTAGCGAACTAATTTTTGTTCGCTATTTTTTTTAAATCTTTTAAAAATTTATTTAGCTATTATTTTCTTTCGATGCTCAAAACCCCACTCAGCAATTACATTAATCACATTTTTCAGGGTTGAACCATATTCTGTCAATTCATATTCTACAGTTATGGGCTGAGTAGTTACAACTGTTCTGGTAATAAGCAGATTTGCTTCCAGTTCTTTCAAATCACGACTTAACATTTTACCGGATATTCCTTTAACCTCTTTCAAAATATCTGTATATCGCATTTTTTGGTAGCAAAGGCAGGCAATAATGGATACTTTCCATTTACCGTTGAGTATGTCCATTACATCATGAATAGCAATAATCCTGTTGGTGCATTCTTTTTTTGAGGTTACTTCTTCTGTGATCATCGAATGTTATTTAGTTACTTTTTTGTCACTATTACTTTTGGTTACAAAGTTACTAAAAGTAACAAGGTTTACGTAATTTTGCATCAAAATATTTAAAAAGAGATATAATGAAATTAATAGATGCCTTAAATTGGCGATATGCTACCAAAAAAATGAACGGTCAAACAGTGCCACAAGAAAAACTGGATTATATATTAGATGCTACAAGACTATCACCATCATCATCGGGATTGCAGCCGTATGAAATATTTGTAATCAGCAATCCTGAGTTATTGGAAAAAATTCAACCTATCGCTTTTAACCAAAGTCAGATTACAGAATGTTCTCATCTATTGGTTTTTGCTGCATGGGACGGATATTCGTTGGACAGAATTACAAAAGTATTTGACAGAACTGTTGCAGAAAGAGGAATTCCGGCAGATGCTATGGATGCTTATAAGGAAAGACTTTGGGGAATGTATGAACCGCTTCCTGTCGAATGGCATGCCAATCATGCAGCTCGTCAGGCTTATATTGCGTTGGGTATTGCTATGGCAGCCGCTGCAGAACAGCAGGTAGATGCTACTCCTATTGAAGGTTTCTCTCCAGAGGAATTGGATAAACTTTTGGAACTAAAAGAAAAAGGATTAAAAAGTGCCGTAATCTTGCCACTTGGATATAGAGATTCTGCTAATGATTGGTTGGTGAATTTAAAAAAAGTAAGAACTCCAAAGGAAACCTTTATAACAGAAATTAAGTAATCGATTGTGAATAACTAAATTTGTATAAATTCAAAAGCAATATGAAAATCCCGATATCCTTATTAGAACTGGCTATAATAACTGAAGGCAGCAATGCCACCGAAACGATGCAAAAAACCAAAGAGTTGGCACAACTTGCAGATGGATTGGGATACAAGCGATTTTGGTTGGCAGAGCATCACAATATGGCACATGTGGCTAGTACGGCAACGGTGGTTTTGATAGGATATGTTGCGAGTTTGACTCAAAATATACGGGTAGGATCTGGGGGAATAATGTTGCCGAATCATTCACCTTTAATTATTGCCGAACAATTTGGGACATTGGCAACCTTGTATCCTGACCGAATTGATCTCGGTTTGGGAAGAGCACCCGGGACTGATTCGCAAACTGCTCAGGCAATCCGAAAAGATTTTTTTGAGGAATCACAAAAATTCCCAAAGAATGTAACAGCATTGCAGGATTACTTTTCCGAAGATAACGCAACGTCAAGTGTCCGTGCTTTTCCTGCCGAAGGAACCAATGTGCCTATTTGGATTTTAGGTTCCAGCATGGACAGTGCCACATTGGCCGCTGCTTATGGCTTGCCGTATGCTTTTGCGGGACATTTTGCACCTCGCCAAATGATTCAGGCTTTTGAGTTTTATAGGGAGAATTTTAAACCATCAGAATATCTTCAGGAGCCTAAAACCATGGCTTGTGTAAATGCAATAGGTGCCGATACGGATGAAGAAGCCGAAATCCTCTCCACCAGTTTGTACCAAATGTTTCAGAATTTAGTTCAAAATTCTCGAAAACCATTACAACCTCCTGTAGATTCGCTGTCTGATCTTATGAATAATATGAGCGAAGAAGCGCGTTTTCATGTTAACCAAATGACCGCTGGTTCTTTTATCGGTAGCAAGGAAACATTGATCAGGGAATTAAAAGAATTTATTCGTTACTCCCGTGTGGACGAACTGATGATTAGCAGTCCAATATACAGCCATCAAGATAAAATGAAAAGTTTACAAATCCTTAAGGAGGTTGTGGATAGTATGTAAGTGGCTGGTCATTGTTTTGTAATTATTTTATAAAAAAGACTGCAAAGTGTTTTGTCACGATGCAGTCTTTTTTATTTTAGTCAAACAAACGAATAGGTTAGTGAAGTAAATCTAAACGATTTTATGGTTTAAGAAGCTTTAGATGAATTTTTAATAAAATCACTGCGAAATCTATTACAGTATTAAATTTTTTAAATGCTTTCTTTTTTAGTTAACAACTTTAAGGCTGAAAGTGCCTATCGTAGCACCCCAAATTCTTAACCAAAGCAGGACGGTTGCTTCTGTACCTCTAGATCCTACGATGTCACCTAAGTCTAAAATACTTTCTTCCTTCCAGCCAATTTCACCAAGCAATTTTTTTACCTGACTTTTTGCTTCCTCATCGTTGCCACAAATAAAATTGGTGTGATCTCCATTTTTTAGGGTTAATGGAGCTGTCATTAGTGTACTCCACATGGTGTTTAAGGTTTTTACCACTTTGGTATCTGGAAAGTTCCTTTGGATTTCTTCGCCCAACGAATTGGTGTTGCAAAGTTCAGGAAGTAAGGTTAATGGCGCTCCATTATGTGTGTTTACCGGGATGCTGATATCGATAAGAATTTTTTTTCGAATGCCTCTTTCTGCTGCTGTCAGTGCCTCTATAGCAAATTCGCCTTTTACACAATTAAAGATGATTTCTCCAAAAAAAGCAGCCTCTTCAAAGGTTCCATTGCTGGCATTTTCATCATATTTATTTACAAATTCAATTGCCTTTTCATTCGTTTTGCTTCTGGAGCCGATCATTACCTGATGACCCAATTCAATTAATTTGGAAGCTATGGTTGTGCCAACAACTCCTGTTCCTAAAACTGCTATTTTCATTCTATTTATTTAAATAATTTATTAAATCATAAAGTTAAAAAAAAATACAAACTAAGATACTTAACAAATTTATAAATTCTATCAAATGACAAATTTTTAAATGCAAGGTGATATTGGTTTAAGTCAAATTTTAATTATTATTTTTACAAAGCGAGAATTTAAACTTTGTCAATAACATGAAAAATAGAATTTTATTCCTAAAGGTTTTAATAATAGCAGCGGTAATTGCAACTTTTGTTTGTTGTAATGATGATGAAAATAAAACGGGAGCCGATGAGGTATCAGATACTGTTCAGGATGGAACTTGGAAAGTTGGTTATTTTTATGATTCGGGTCTAGATAAAACTCAAAATTATGCTGGATATAATTTCACTTTTGGAGGCTATACCGCATTAACGGCAACAAAGGAGACGAATACTTATACTGGTGTATGGTCTGCATCCAAAAGCACAAGCGATGACAATATAAATGGTACAATATTTATGATTGGATTTGGTTCTCCCGAGGCCTTAATCCGTTTGAGCAGAAGTTGGAAAGTAATAGAAAATACTGGAACTTCATTAAAATTGAAAGATGACAGTCATGGCGAATCAGCTATTGATCAACTTTATCTGGAAAAAAATTGATTCACCATTTGTATCATCTTCGAAAATAGTACCTTGAAAAATTATATATTACGTCAGTATATTAGCTTCATTGAGTTGTAAAACTTGGATTAAATCCAAAGGGGTATTCAACACAAATTTTGCTCCGGTAGCAATTAATTCTTCTTCAGGACGATAGCCCCATGACACGCCCACGGCAAGCATGTTGGCATTGGTCGCTGTTTGCATATCAATACCCGAATCTCCCACAAAAATAATTTCTTCTGCTTTTAATCCCAGTTTTGTGCTTATTGCTATGGCTTCGGATGGATTTGGTTTTTTTAGAGCTTCAATACGTAAACCTACTATAGGGTCAAATATGTCAGGAAACAAATCAGTAGTGATTTTCTTGGTTAACTCATCCGATTTATTCGAAAACACACTTAGTTTAATATTTTTTGAAAATAAGTATTCCAATAATTCGGTAATACCATCGTATGCCTTTGTTTTATGAGTACAATTTGTACTGTATGCAACAATCATTAATTGATAGTAAAGATCAATATTTTTATCATCATTAAGGGTTTCGGGCAACGCCTTGCTAACCAAATTGCGAAGACCACTGCCAATGAAGTATTGATAGCTTTCATAACTATGAGTAGGGTAGCCATGAGTTGCAAGAACACTATTCATAGCATCTGCAATGTCCTCAAGTGAATTTACCAATGTACCGTCCAAATCAAAAATAATGCCTTTAAATTTCATTTTATTGTTTTAATATATCGAAAACACAGTTCCGATTTGTTATTTCGTAATGTGACCAAAGATAAGGATATTGTTTTTCTATTGGAATGAAATGAAATCTTTTGCGTCAATTTGTTTTGGGGTAATTCGTATTTTATAGATAGATCCCTTAAACCAAGATACTTTATTTAGACGAACTCCAATGGAAGTCTTCCCACTTTGAATAGGCAAGAAAGAAAACGATTCTTCTAACTCTTTTTTCCCATTGACATAGGTAGTAAGACTTTTGGCGGTTACTACAAACGCAACATGATACCATTTTCCTAAAGGATGAATCAGCTTTTCATTAGCTAATGCTTTTTTATTTTTTTTCGAACAGGCAAAACCATCAAGGTACCAGTTGCTATTTACTGCTCGAATCTCAAGTAATATTCGGTCGGACTTATTTTCTCCTATATGCAGCACTCTTTGTTCAAACGGAGCATTTGTTTCTGGTTTGAATATCATTTCGATAGTAAATTCCCGAACTGATTTTAGAGGCATTTTGTTTAAAAAAATAGCATCATCATTTCCATCAAAAGAAATGGCTTGTCCATAAGGAGAGTTAATGAGTTTCGGATTTCCTTTTATTTTGGCTCCACTCGATTTTTCACGAAGGAAATTGGCTAAAATCCATTCCGTTTTGGCGTCTGCGTGTTTTAAATTTTGTCCATTCAAGACCAATGAAAAAAGAATAAAAACGAATGCGATTAAAATACTATTTTTTATCATCGATTTAAATTTTAAAAACTTATCCTTGAACAATCCATAAGCTTTTTTATAAACTATTCGGGACATTCAAATATAATATTAGTTTTAAAAAATAAGTAATGCGGTATGTTTATTTTTATTTCTTTGCAAAAAATAATTATCATGAATTTTATAGTAAACAGAACCATAATCGTAAAGTCTTTTATTGCTGCAATGTCCATATTGATCATCAAAAACTTTGTATTTAAAAACCTTAATTTTTATGGACAGGATTTTCATGACTTGATTGAGATCTCAGATATCACGATTATTTTTACAGGAGCATTTTTTGTATTTGGATTATTATTGGCAGCAACCATGACCGATTTTAAAGAGAGTGAAAAAATTCCGGGGGAAGTTGCATCAAACCTGGAAGCTATTAAAGATTGGATTTATTTGGCTATTAGATCACCAAGAATAGGCACAACCGATTTGTGTAAGGAAGAATTGAATCGTCATTTTTTGCGTCAGGAAATGCTTGTGATTACCGATGGAATTATTGCATGGATTTATTCTAGTGAAAAAGATTCTAATGTGATTTTTCCGTTAATTCGAAAATCAAATGAAATCGCTTATTATTTTGCAGAAAGAGGCGTAGACAAAGAAGCTATAAAAGGCATACAGGAAAATACCAATGCGATGCGAAAACAACTTACCCGTGCGTATTCCATTTCCAGAAATAATTTTATAACACCAGCTTATACTTTGCTACAAAGCATCTTGTTTATTGTCATGTCTCTTTTGCTGATCACCAAATTTAAATCCCCTTCTGCAGATTATTTGGTAACGTCGGCAATAACATTTCTGTTTTGTTATCTGTACTTATTGATTAGCGGTTTGGATGATCCTTTTGATATTTTCAATGGAGATACCAATGTCGATTTGAAACCTATAGACCGATTCAAACAACGCTTAATGGCTGATTTTTTGGTTTAGTGCTGTTTCTTTCCAATTATCTTTTTGAACAAGTTTACTATTCCCAAGACAATAAATCCAATCACAAGACCGAAGCAGAATTCTTTAATTATAGAAGGCCATTGCGGCAATAGATGATGTAGGAAATCAATATTGTGTACAAATATTCCGCCTGCTACAAGAAGCAAGGCTATTGTTCCTATAACGGCTAAACTTTTAATAACTTTTGGCAGTGCTTGTACCAATATGTTTCCAATAATTCTCGAAAAACTATTGTCGTTTTTACTTTGTTTAATGAGTTTGTAACCCAATTCGTCCATACGTACAATCAAGGCTACAATGCCATAAACGCCTACAGTGGCTAATAATGCAATTAATGAAACAACAATAATCTGTGATAATAACGGTCGCTCAATGACAGTTCCCAAGGCAATAATCACAATCTCTACAGACAAAATAAAGTCGGTTACTATTGCTGATTTTATTTTAACTTTTTCATGAGCCAGTATTTCTTCTTCTGTCAATTCCTTGATTGTGGATTCATTGGTTTCATGCACATGCGGAAAGAAAAATTCATATATTTTTTCGGCGCCTTCATAAGCCAAATAAAGTCCTCCAAGCACTAAAACAATGAGTACTCCCAAAGGGAAAAAACCGCTTAACAAAAAGGCAATTGGTAAAATGATAATTTTATTGACAAGAGAACCTTTTCCAATAGCCCAGAGAACGGGAAGTTCTCTTGAGGATATAAAGCCTGAAGCTTTCTCGGCATTGACCGCTAAATCATCTCCTAAAATCCCAGCTGTTTTTTTTGCTGCCACTTTGCTCATTACGGCAACATCATCCATAATTGCTGCGATATCATCTAATAATGCGAAAAAACCTGATGCCATTATAATATGTTTTGTAAACTAGTTTTGAATTTGGTATTGATACACCAAAGACCTTTACTTGTCTGTGATTATTTATAGGATGCGAAACTACTGATTTTTGTTTGGATTTATTGCTAAAATTATCTTGAAATCTAAATTTTTATTCACTTTGGAGAAGAAAAAAAAACACCAGCCTTTCGACCAGTGTGCCTGTTTGGATTTCTAAATTGTATTAGAGATTGTTTTTTTTGAATAAATTATTGTAAAGAGCAATTCCTATTGCCTTAATATCTATGGAATGTTTTGAAACCGCATTTCCTATGGCAAATTGTGCTATTGTCGCTAATATTTTTTTGAAGGTACCACTATCATGATTTACCAAAAATTTTCTAGAAATAAATCCAGTTACCAAGCCCATGATATTTCCAACGACATCTTCTTTTATTTCGGGAGAAGTAGTTACATCATGAACCAGATTTTTGATGAGGTTGATAGGTTTTATACTTTCATAAGCAACGTGAAATTGTTCCTTTAGCCGCCATAAATCAGTATGGTATTGTTGCTGCTGAAGAATTATCAATTCATTTAGTGTATCGGTTTCGTTTGTTTTTTTCATCGGACCGTTTTTTTAGTTATATTTTTTTTGGCTTCATCATTTGCTTAATGATGGAGTTACTAACCGGGTATTTGAGCCATTGTTCGCGAAAAACACGCAGAACTATTGCAACAAGCAAATAGAAAGCGCCTATTATAAAGAACCCGTAAAATGCATCACCCAATAATTTCCCTAACCATAATGCTACGCCAATGCTAGTAATTATGATTGACAACACAACTGTCATGCTAACAACAAGTAATGAAAAAAGGGATGAAACTATTTCGGCCGATTTATCGACTGCATTTAGCTTAACCAATTTTATGGTTGTTTTAGCATAATCTTCAGCGCGTTCAAAAAGAGTTGCTATCGGGGTTGTATCGTCAATCATAATAATTCTGTTTATAATTAATAATTTAATGCGGGATTATCATTTTTTATTTCATTTTTAGCCTCATCAAATTTTGCTTTACCAGTTTGAGCTATATTTTCGGCATCATTTTTAACAGCTTGAAATTTTTCTTTCAAGGTGTCTGCAATACCGCTATATTTTGATTTTAGTTCATCGGCATAATCATTTCCTTTGTCTAAAATTTGTTGGCGTGTAACTGAACCTTTTTCAGGTGCAAACAAGATTCCTAATATTCCGCCTACGGCAAGTCCTGCCACTGTTCCTAATACTACTTTACCTGTACTCATGATATTTAATTTTGAATGTTAATGAATGAATTTATTTATATGAATTTAAAATTTTAACTGCATTGACCTAAAAGTAACCAGATAATGATAAAAACCAGAATAGTGCCAAAGCAACCGCCTCCTAATTTTTTTGCACCATATCCCGCTAATAGTCCTCTGAATAAATTGTTCATGATTTTTGATTTGTTAGGGTTACTATTTTTAAATCAATTATTGTCTTTTTTCAATGATGTAAAGATCAATCAGTTTGCTTAAAAATCTTTTATATTACTTTTTAAAAAAGTTGCAAAATTTACATATTAAGAATTGGATTTTATAACCTAAAGTATGATATATGCTAGTGTTATGAAAGAAATTAAAGTCTTGAGAAATGGCAGGTAGTGAAAAAAAAAATCAGGTTTTTGCATTTCCAAAAAATAATTTTGAAAACAAAAAAACCTCACTTTAATGACTTAAAATGAGGTTTGTTGTATATGATTTTTAAAATTTAGAAGACTCTATTATAGTCAGATGCCTTGTTTAAATTGATTCAATTACATTCTCTAGCAATCTTCTGGATTTTGGTGTTTCTTCAATTCGGTTGAAATCATCTTCGGATGCATAACCTACAGCCATTGCAAATAATGGTCTGTAATCATTCCTATTAAGAATTTCCATATATTTATCCGGTTCTATTCCTTCCATCGGTGTTGAATCCAGTCCTAATGCAGCACTGGCTGTCAAACCAACACCTAAGGCAATATACAGCTGCATGGATAGCCATGTCTTTAATTCGGCTTCTGGTTTACTAGCTTTTATCTGATTGTACCAATCCCTTCTGGCAGGAGGCAATTCATTGTCTACCACTTTCTGAAAAGCATCCAAATCATCTGCAACACTAAATATGACCAATAGCTGAGCCTGATTTACCTTTTCTTCATTGTGCATGGAAACGGAAGCCAATTTTTCCTTAATCTCCGGATTTTGTACAAATGTAAATTTCCATGGCTGAATATTTATGGAAGAAGGGGAGAGACGTAAAATCTCTTTCAAGGCTTCTATTTTTTCTTGCGGTATTGTTTTATCAGCGTTGTATTTCTTTGCAGTATATCTTTTTTGTATTAATTCTAAAATATTCATGATTGTATTTTTAAGGCTTTATTATTGATACAAAGTTAACAATAGGTTTGTACAATTGATTGTCCTTGATATAAAAAGGTATAAGTAATAGTTTTTTGTGTCTGATTTATAACTAGTTATGATTCTTGATTGTTCAAGATTTCGTTCAAATTACCTAATACACATTTTTATTGTCTTTATGCTAAAATATAAAAGGCTTAAGGCATTTTTTTGAAAATCTCCTTGTTGGATATTTAATTTCATACTTTGAAATGACTAAGATTAAAATTCAACTAAAGAAAACCAACATGAAAACGACAAGAAAGTTATTGTTTTTAATGGCACTAGTTTCATTCTGTGCTTGTAAGAATGATTCAAAAGTAGAAAATTCGGATTATAAAAGTACAGAGGCAACTACAAGTGCAAATGCTACTGCCGCAGCTGTTTCACAATGTCTGGCTCCGGCTGATTGGTTTAAGATAGTAAACAACACCCGTCAAACTCCACCACCGAATGAAGGACCAACAAGCGTATTTGCAAACAACGCAACAGTAACGAATTGTGACTTTCATCAATGGTCTTGGCAAAAGTTTCTTTGGTTAACCAATGAAGTTAATGGACAACCATCATTTATCACAACTTTGATTCAGGTGAATTCGGCTGGTCAAAGATTAGATCAAAGTAAAGGAATTGTTTTGACAGATACTGGTCAGGCAAGTTCACCTACTACTGATATTTTGAAAACGCCAAATTATCCATCGGGGATTCCACCTTCGACTACGGTTTATTATTCAATATTTATGGACAAGCTTCTTTATGCAGCAATGCTAAAATATGGACCAATAGCAAAAAGCGATCCTGCCAAATTGAAAGACGTAACTTTTCCCGTAGGCTCATTGGAACTTAAAACTTCTTGGATAAAGGCAAGTGTTCTTAAGGACACTACTTCCTATTTTATTACAAAAGGAGAAATCAATGGAGTGAAAACGAGAGTGGCTCTATTAGGAATGCATGTAGTTGGGGTTGTAGAGAATCATCCGGAATTTGTTTGGGCTACTTTTGAACATGAAAATCTGGCACCTGCCTATGATTGGTCCAAGGCTACTCCTACGAGTGATGCGCCTGTGACCAGCACGGTTGATTATCCTTTTTTCAATAAAAATTCCACTGCAACGGTTAAGAATATAACTTCAAAAAATGGTATTTATACAGATGTTTTTTCGGTTTACAAATATGGTGTTCCTGTTGAAAAAGCAATGAAGGGGTCTTTTAATGTTCAGCTTTATATGAAAACAAGCCAAAATGGTTCCGAGAACTTGGGAAATATTCGTACTATTAATCAAAGTGTTAAGTCACAACTGAAAGGTGTTTGGAATAATTATTTCTACAATGGTTCAATATGGATCAATACTGCAGGATATGTAGGTCCTCAGGCACAAGCAGCCTTGTTGGATTCGTTAAGTTATAAACTTTCAAATTCTCAACCTGGAAAACTGACAAGAGGTTCCGTTGCCGCCTACAACATTACTATGGAAACTTATGTTCAGGTAGGATTTACTCCGACTTCCATACATGGAACTACAGTTGACAATCTTGTTAATTGTTTCTCCTGTCATAATACGTATAATAGTACTGGTAGTGGTTCTAATCTTTCACCGCTCTTTATTAGTCATATTTTTAAAGGATATGTAAAAAATCTTCAGGGGTTAAACACCAAACAAATCAAGCAGGCACATGCTGATGAATTCATGAAAGAATACAGATTGCGACTAAAAGGAATATAACTGAATAAAATCAGTTGTTATTAATTCAAATTTCAAATATAAAAACCACAAGCATTAGTTTGTGGTTTTTTAGGTAATGAGGCGTTCTTGTTGCTTAATTTTATTTTTGATTTCAGTATTGAACTTCAATATATTCTGAATTGCCTTTTTCGTTTGCGTTGGTTAACCATTCCCAATTCAGGTTTAATTTTATTTTTCCGTTTTCGGTCAATGTTATTTTGGCAATTGCTTTTCCTGCTTTAAGTTGGTTGTCTGTGGTTAGGCATTGGTATAGCATGTTCAATTCATCGTCTTTCAGGTCGGCAATGATTTTTCCGTACAGGATGGTTCCACCATAATAGTCAGCTGTTACGAGATTGCCTTTTTGTTTGTATTCAAAAATAGTATCGGTGTTTACTTGTCCCGTTTCGGAATTATGAATTAATGCGAATTTTTTATTGTCAAAATTAAATTTACTCATTTTGGTTTTTGTTAGAATGTCTTGTCCTGATATAGGTTGACTATTTTTCCATTATTCACACCCGAGTGATAGCGAACGGACGACGTAAATTTTCCAAGTACAAAAAAACATTTTAAATTCAGCCAAATTCCCAAATTTCTTGTAGGCTGTTTGTTATGCGATCGGCCATGTATTAAATTTTCAGGTTTTAAAATACAATTATTTTTACAGCATTTTTTTAGATGAATTTTCTAATATTCATCATAAATCCTAAATGTAATCCTTCGTGATAATTATTATATTCTAATGCTTTTTTCAATGAACCTAAATGAAATCCCATACTTGTTGTTCGTTCATTATAAACATTAAATTCTCCGTTATTAAAATCTGATTCAGTTTTTTCAATTAGTGAAATTAAGAGTTCTTTCAATTCTTTTATTTCATTCTCTGATGTTTTTTCTGTTGGTTTTGTTCCAGGTTTATAAAGCTCTAATAATTCATCTGAAATATATCCTTTCAAATCTGAAGATTTATAAATTAATACCTGTTGACAAACTATAATATGTCCAATGTTCCAAATCAAATTATTACTAAATCCAACAGGTATTTTATTCAATTGTTCAAAACTATATTTTTCAAAAAAATCCAAATATAAATTTCTATTTCTTCTCCAAATCTTAAATGTTGATTTCATTTTTTGTCATTTCTGTTTTAGATTATTGAATTTTACGATTTTCGTTGTAGCTGTCGTCGCGCAACGTCAGTCTGTAAAAAACCTCTCCGAGGATCGGCTGTATAAATTTTTCTACGACAGGTTTCCGAATAGTTTCTCTTTTTGACTTTAGTTTTTCACAGCCCTGACGTTCTTGCGCTTGTGACTGTTGCGGACTTCGAATACGAGTATTTTTGGCTAGACGAAAATACGAATAAAAAAAGATAATTCTACTAAATTCCGCAATAGCCACAAACGGATGTTGACAGTAATATTAGACGTAAATTCTCAAGTTTCTTTATATTTTCATTTTGCAGTTAGTTTGACAAAATTATTTCTTAGTAATTCTCTTAAAATTTTTTATTAAAAATTAAGAAGCAACAATATATAATTGTTGTTCAATGTTCATTTTTTTATCTTTTGTCTTTCATTATTTCATCAAAGTCCTTGTCTGAATGTATGCCTTCTTCGGCTTGTGTTGTTTCTTGTTGTGCTTTCGTGGCATATTCAAACATTAATTCCTCGTAGCTGCTAATTGCAGTTTGTATGTCTGTAAATTGACCATTTGTTAAATTTTCTGCTAAATATAAAGAGTCTAAAAGTCCTATGTTAACACCAATTCCAGAAAATGGAGGCATTAAGTGGGCAGCATCTCCAATCAATGTAATGTTTTTATGAAGTTTCCAATTTTCTAAAGGTAAATAGCGCATTGGTAACAATGTAAATTCATTTGTGGCTGCGAAAAGTTCTTTAAAAACATCACTCCAATTTGATAACATATCTGTTAGAAATGAACAAATTTCTTTATTGTCGCTAAAGTCTAGTCCATTTTCTTTTATCCAACTTTCAGGTTTTCGGAATGAAACATAATAATTTAATGCACCTTTTGATTTGGTTTGAGAAAAGAAAAACTTTTGTTCTCCCATTGTACCCAGATTGCCATCTCCGCATAACTTTTTAAAGTTTGGGCAGGTTTCAGCAGGCTGCAAAACTTCCCCCTGAATAATGATGGTTCCTGAGTATTGGGGAATAGTATCGGTAACGTGGTTTCTTATAGTGCTCATCCCGCCATTTGCAACAACTACCAAGTCAGCAATTTCTGTTTTTCCATTGTCAAAATGCAACACAAAAGAATCGTTTTGCTGTTCTAAGGAAACTAATTTACTATTCCAGACAATTGTGTTGGGTTTTAAATTTTCAAGCAGCATTTTACGTAAATCGTTCCGGTCAATTTCGGGTCTGTCGTAATGATGTTCTTTGTCAGGAAATGTATCTGACAGGATATTTCCTTTAATGTCTGTTGCCCGTTCGCCTGTTGGTCGGGAATACTTGTAGAAGGCATCCAAAAGACCGGCCTTTTTTAAAGCTTTTTGACCAACGTCATTATGTATATCAAGCGTTCCGCCCTTAATTCGGGAAAATTCGTCTTTGTCGCGCTCGTACACACTTACGTTCACGTTTGCTTGTTGTAACAGCTTTGCAAAAACTAATCCAACAGGACCAGCACCAATAACTGCAACTTTTTTATTTTTCAGTAACATAATCTTGCTTTTATTATTTATGGCAAAATTATTTCGGATCAAGCGTAGAAAATTGGATAAATCGGTCGTTTTGATTTTTATTTAATTCTTTTGGAGACACTCCCGATAGTTTTTTTACATCTCTAATGAAATGTGACTGGTCGGCAAAATTTTGTTCAGGGAAAAGTTTACCGTCCTTAATGTGTTGAAATGAAGAACGAAAACGAACGATGTTGCAATATGCTTTTAGCGAAAGTCCGAATTGCTGATTGAAATAACGATTGATTTGGCGGCTGCTCCAAGAAACTTTTTCAGAAAGTTCCTGTATGGTCAAGGAACCGTTTGACGAATAAATGAGGTCAAAAAGTTTAAGTTTTCTGTCGTCGATATTTTTCGGCAAAAGGGATTGAATTTTTTCCGAAACCTTTTTGCAAAAGAGTTCAAAGTCATCCAAATCATCAAGAATGAAATACCAAAAATCATTGGGCATAGGTTTTGCGTTATCCAAAATGTCGGCAATGGAAAATTGAAAAAGATATTCTATTGCAAGCGGTTTAAAACTTATTGCAGTAACAGGGAAACCTATGCGGGCTCCTTCTTTAGGTTTTGTTTCTAAACCTACGAGTGTAATACGAAGCTGGTTGTCTGCGGTTTTGTAAAAAAACAAATCAATTTTTCCATCAGGCAAAATATTACCTTTATTATTTTCTGATTGATTTTCCAATCGCCAATAACAATCAACAAAATCAGCAAGTGTGCTATCGGGTTTTACGAATTTGTATTTAAGTTCGTTTTCCATTGTTTTCTGTTCAATTTACGATACTACTTAAATATTCTTCAGCAGTCATAATTGGAATGGTAGAGTTCGTAAAGTATTACGAGCAAATTTTTCAATTTTTCGATTTCTTTCATTTTTGACTTTTATCAGAAGTTCGTATTTTACACTTTTAATGCAACTCCAAAAAAACTTTTATAATTTAGACAAACAATGATAATCGTTATTGGTGAAGATAATAGTAAAAATAGTAATGTTTGCCATTTCGATTCAAGAATTATACTTTTCCATTTTTCCCATATAATTATTAAACCAAAAATTGAACAAACTGAAATAAAAAAAGCAGATAATAAATTCCCGTAATTTTCATCATAAACCAAAAATTGAGCCTCATAAATTTGTTTCCACATTAGGAAAGAAATGCAAAAGAGAACAACTAAATATAAAATTTTGGTTTGCGTTTTGTCGGTCATATTTTATTATTTGTTGCGTTTATTGAATTCTCCCTGTTTTTTTAGTATGACGGCTAACGTCTTGGCGCTACAAGGGGTTTGGGATTAAAGAGGCGAGTTTTTTTTCCATTATGCACAAGTTTTCCAAGAACAAAACCATATTTAAATTCAGCCTAATGCCTAAATCTCTTGTAACGGCAGTAGTCGCTTTTTAGAGTACTTTTCTAATTTCTTCGTATTCCAAAGTTTCTTTTTTATACAATGTTAATAGTTTTATTTTATCTATCGCACTTAATTTACCTTCAATAATCATTAAAACATCTCTGTGGTTTTTATAAATTTTAATGGCTGTATTTCTTGATAATCCAATATTTTGGAGAGCAATAATTATTCTATTTTGTGTTCCATATTCTAATAGTGTTGCCCAATTTTCTCCCGCATTTTCTTCACCTAGTATCTTCACCAATATTTGATAATAATGATTAAAATATTTCTCTAATAAAAACCTCAATATATATTCAATATCATCTATTGTATTTTCTATTATAATGTTAATGTGTTTTTTGTTCTTTTTATCAAAAGGTTCAAATTCATCGTATGAAATCTTTATAGTATTATTGTTTTCATAATTCCAATTAATTGCTTGATTAATTATTTGGTTCAATGTGAAGCCGTTAATCCATTGGTTCATTAGAACTGCATAATATTTTAGACTGTTAATCTTTTTTAATCTGGTTTCTGCTTTTTCCCAAGAATATAGTTTGTGGAAATTTTCTAATACCTCTAAGCAAGTATTGTAATTTATTTGACTGCTTGGAGGTAATGTAATTTTTCCTTTCGATTTCTTAAGTTTTAAAAATACATTGTTTTGTGTTTCAAAATCAATTGTTTGATTAAATTTCAATATGAAACTAGGGATTTCATAATCCTTGGTTTTAGAGTTCGCTAATTTTATTATTTTAGTTTTATTTTTTTCAATTAACTTTGAAATAATTGGACTTTTATAATTTGAATTTGTTTCTAATGAATCTACTTTTATAATATTAGCTATATATCTTAAAATCTCTTTTTCTGTTTCGGTTCCTGATACATCTTTATCATTTAGGAGTTTTTCTATTTTTTGTAAATTTCGATCAACTTTATTTAAAATTGTTGGATTAAGGTTAATTTTTTCTTTCTTAAAAATTTCTTTATTGTCCCATACAAAATTATCATATTGAACACAGAATATATTTCCTTCTAATTCTTTTGAGAGCCTTCCTGCTCTTCCCGATAAATTCCAAAAATCAATAGGTTGTAATTTACTTTTACTTCCATTTCTGTTATCAAGTATAAATATATTTTGTGTTGGCATATTTACGCCTTCTAATAGTGTCGAAGTACAAAATACATTTCTGATTTCTTCATTTTTATATAAATCTTCAATTAAGTTTCTTATTAATTGTGGAAGTTTTCCATAATGATATGCAACTCCTTTCATTAATAATTCAGCTAAATAATAATCAGGATGTATATAATCTCTAATACTTTGTACTGCTTTTAAAATATTATCAGTTGGTGTAAACTGTTTTATTTTTAGAGCAAATTCGTTAGCTTTTTCAATAGTTTTCCGCTTTGAATTAAAATAAATAAGATTGTTTTTATTTACACCAATAAATTCAATTAAATCAATTTCGTTTTGTATTTCTGAAAAATCAACTTTATCATTTAGGTTTAAAATATTTCCATTCGAATGCAATTCGAAGATTTGATTTGTTAAATCTATAAAATATAGATTTTGAGATACAGGAGATTCATCTGTATTGTAAGAATTATTCAAAGTTTCTCTTCCGAATAATTTTAGAAATATTTCTGGATTTGAAACATTAGGGGAAGAAAAGTAAAGTTTAATATTCCCATATTTTTTTTGAACTTTTTCAATTGCTGTATAAGTTGTGATACTTCTAGAATCATTATTATTAGCCAACTTATGAGCTTCATCAAGAAATAAGAAACCTATTGGTGGATTATCATCTTGAGATAAATAGCTAATTAATCTTTCAGGTGTTAATACAAAAATATAATTAAATTTCCCTTCCGTTAGAATATCTGAAACATTTGAATTTATAAATACTTTGTATTTGTAAAATTCTAATAATTCTGATAACTCCGATTTTAAATCAATTGAAAATTGATTTATTAGTGCTCTTGTAGGTACAACTATTACTATATTTTCGGGTGGACTATTTTTAATTACTTTTTTTATGAAAGACTTAATTAAAAAAGATTTACCCATTGAAGTTGGTCCTGAAAAACTAAATTCAATACTATTACTTAATTTTGAAAATAGTTCATATTGGGAATCAGTAAAAAAAGTATTTTCAGTGTCTGGTACTTTCTGGATTATTTTTTTTGAATCACTTTCAAAATCTCTCAACAATGGTAGTTCGGCAAAATTATCATTTTTAATTTCTAGAAAATTAATTGCAGGATAATTTCCAAGCATACTAAAAACTGCTTTTGAGACTGTTCTGTAAGTTGGATTATTGCTGTAATTATGATTTAAAGAAGTAATTAATTGATATGCTTTGTTTCGATTTTTTGGTTCATTTGAATTGGATAAAATATCTGCAAATCTTAAAGCATCAATAAATTCTTTGTCTGTTAAATTTGATGGATTTATTGACTTAAGATTGTACTCTGCTGAAGAGCGTAAACATTTTTCAAAGATTTGTATAAAATAACCATCTAAATAGATGTCTGAAATTAATTTATCAATTAAACGCATATTAAGTAGTAATTTCTTTGATTATTTCTTTACGCATTTTTGCTAAGTCACTAAATGGAATTACATAAATATAAAACTTGTAACCTGAAAATTCATTTTTCTTAATTTGAAAATTAAAAGATGATATTGTTGAAAGTATTTCCTCTTTTATTCTTTTTCTAATTGTTTCGCGAAACTCTGAATTACTTAATTTACTTTCTGCTTCGCTAATAGTTAAATCATATCCTAAGAATATTCCAAAAGAATAATCCATATATGTTTCATCTTCTTTTGCGCTGGGAATAATTATTTTTTTTAGAATTTCATAACTGTTTACATCAAAAGCTTCTTTTACTAACTCACTATTTATCAAATCAATTTCAAATTTTAATTTTCCTTTTTCTGTTAAAAGTGTTTTAATGGAATCAAACGCAGAATAAATGCCATTAGTTAGTTTTGTTTCAAGTTTTGATTCACCAAAAATAAGCTGATACTCTTTTTCATTCAGTTTAAGTAAATGAACACCATCAGCACCTTTAACATAATCATTATGTGCAGTTTTTAATTCTAGTTTGGTTAAAATTTTTGGTGCATTTAAATGCGATTCAAGCAAACAATATAATAGAATTTCGCCTAATTCACCCTCATTTACTGAATGATTTCGAAGTTTTGATTTTGCATTGTCAATTAGATCTTTAAGTTTATCCTCTTTTTTTAAATGAGCAATTTGTTGTCTAGAAAGTGCAAAATAATGAAGTTTGTTCCCTAATTCACTAATAAGTTCATCGTAAGAAAATGTGTTGTTTTGAACCTTTAAAGTAAAAAGATTTAAGCTATTATTTCTTTCTAATTTTTCAGACACTAAATCGTGATAAAACAAATCTAAAAAATCTTCTTTAATGCTTTTTTCTATCATAAATTTAGTTGATTTTATGTGGTCTGAGTTGCAAATACTAGCAAATAAGTCTGACAAAGCTAGACTTATCTGTCTTAATACGAGGTGACAAGTCTAGTACTGGTCAGATTTATTATTGCTAATATATAAACAATTCTTTACAAATTGTTAATGCCTTGTTTTGTTTTTGAAAATATCTTGGAAAAGAAAAACTTTTTATTTTAGCCCCGATGGAAGGGAAAATCCTTTTTATCCCGATTTTTCATCGGGATAAAAAGATTGGAATGACAGCGGGAGTGAAGCTGTTGAAAAGCACAAAATTTCTGCTCCCAAAAACAAAAAAACTGCAAAGCGACGCCTCTTTGCAGTTTTAAGGATTTTATTGTTTTAATTTATTCGTGTACCAACTCGGTTTGGTTTCTAAAAACCAGTTCACCATCAAAGGAATCCAGTAAAATAATGCTATCTGTCTTGATGTTGCCTGCTAGAATTTCCTTGGACAATTTATTTAGAACTTCTCTTTGTATCACTCGTTTTACGGGTCTTGCTCCAAATTGCGGGTCGTAACCTTTTTCGGATAAGTACGCAATAGCTTCTGGAGTTGCATCCATTGTGATGCCTTGCTGTGCCAGCATTTTGGTAATGCTTTTTAGCTGTAGCCCCACAATTTGAGTAATATTGGCATTGGATAATGGCGTGAACATCACGATTTCGTCGATGCGGTTGATGAACTCGGGGCGTACGGTTTGTTTTAATAATCCGAGGACTTCGACTTTGGCGAGTTCGGTGGCGGCTTCAACACTTCCTTTTAGATTTTCAAATTTCTCTTGTATAATCTGACTTCCCATGTTGGAAGTCATGATGATAATGGTGTTTTTGAAATCGGCCAAACGTCCCTTGTTGTCGGTCAATCGGCCTTCGTCCAAAACTTGCAACAGGATATTGAAAGTGTCGGGATGCGCTTTTTCGATTTCGTCCAATAAGATTACGGAATAGGGTTTTCTTCGTACCGCTTCGGTCAATTGCCCGCCCTCGTCATAACCTACATATCCCGGAGGCGCACCCACCAATCGGCTTACGCTGTGGCGTTCTTGGTATTCGCTCATATCGATTCGGGTCATGGCGTTTTCATCGTCAAAGAGATATTCGGCCAAGGCTTTTGCCAATTCGGTTTTACCTACTCCCGTAGTTCCCAGAAACAGGAAGGTTCCAACAGGTCTTTTCATGTCCTGCAATCCTGCTCGGCTACGACGTACGGCATCGCTCACGGCTTCGATGGCTTCTATTTGACCAACAACACGTTTTTGCAATTCTCCTTCAAGATGCAGGAGTTTTTCGCGCTCTCCCTGCAGCATTTTCATCACGGGAATTCCAGTCCATTTGGCTACCACCTCGGCAATATCCTCACGGGTTACTTCTTCTTTTATTAGCGAAGTTCCCGACTGGTTTTCTTGCAATTGTTTGGTAAAAACGGCAAGACGCTCTTGGGCTTCCTTGATTTTTCCGTAACGAATTTCGGCTACTTTTCCGTAGTCGCCATCACGTTCGGCACGTTCGGCTTCATATTTGAAATCTTCGATTTGGGTTTTTACCGTTTGTATGTTGTCAACTACTTCTTTTTCAGATTTCCATTTGGTATAAATTACGTTTCGATCTTCTTTTAGATTAGCCAATTCCAAACCTAAAGTTTTAAGCTTGCTTTCGTCTTTTTCACGTTTGATAGCTTCGATTTCGATTTCCAGTTGCATAATTTTTCGATCCAAAACGTCTAATTCCTCAGGCTTGGAGTTGATTTCCATACGCAGTTTCGAAGCGGCTTCGTCCATTAAGTCGATGGCTTTGTCCGGAAGAAAACGATTGGTGATGTAGCGTTGCGAAAGCGTTACGGCTGCAATAATGGCATCATCCTTTATTTGTACCTTATGATGCGTTTCGTATTTTTCCTTGATTCCTCTCAGAATGGAAACAGCGCTTTCGGTATCGGGTTCCTCGATCATGATTTTTTGAAAACGACGTTCCAATGCCTTGTCTTTTTCGAAATATTTTTGGTATTCGTCCAAAGTCGTTGCCCCGATAGCACGCAATTCCCCGCGAGCCAAGGCAGGTTTCAGGATATTTGCCGCATCCATGGCACCTTCGCCACCGCCGGCACCTACAAGCGTGTGAATTTCGTCAATGAAAAGAACGATATCACCTTCGGCAGCGGTAACTTCCTTCACCACCGATTTTAAACGTTCCTCGAATTCCCCTTTGTATTTGGCACCTGCAATCAACGCTCCCATATCGAGTGAGAATACGATTTTGTCTTTCAGGTTTTCAGGCACGTCGCCATCTACGATACGGTGTGCCAATCCTTCGGCAATGGCCGTTTTACCAACACCAGGCTCTCCAACGAGCATCGGGTTGTTTTTGGTTCTTCGTGTCAAGATTTGGAGTACGCGTCGAATTTCCTCGTCACGGCCAATTACGGGATCGAGTTTGCCTGTTCGAGCCAATTCGTTGAGATTTTTGGCGTATTTGTTCAAAGAATTGTAAGTATCCTCGGCTGATGCAGAGGTTACGCGTTCTCCCTTGCGCAATTCTTCGATAGCCGCTTTCAGTCCTTTTCCAGTGACTCCTTGGTCTTTTAGTATTTGTGATACTTTGCTTTTTGAATCGAATATGGCGAGAATCAGGTGCTCGATTGAAACATATTCGTCATTCATTTTTTTGGCGATGATTTCGGCTTCGTTCAAAGCGGTATTGGCCGTTCTTGAAAGCTGAATTTCACCTCCTGAGACTTTTGGAAAACTCTGAATTGTTGCATCTAGAATCTGAAGAAACAGCGGTACATTGACGTTCAGTTTTTTCAAAATGAAAGGCGCTACATTTTCATCTACTTCAAAAATAGCCTTGAAAATGTGCTCGTTTTCTATTTGTTGCTGACCCAAACTCTGAACCAATTGCTGTGAAAGCTGAATGGCTTCTTGCGATTTAATAGTGAATTTATTAATGTTCATGATTAAAGGTTTTTATGTTTTTATCTTCTTTACCCAACGCCTTCCAAAGAAGGGGAGTTGATACAGTTGAACTAAATTTAGTATCTTTGCAAACAAAATATCAAATTACATTCCATTATAAATTTACGGACAATTTGACGTTTGAGGAATGGATTTTATCCTTTTATAACGCCAAAAAGACATAAAATAAGACAAAATGAGTATATTTTCTAGTATTTTCGGAAGTTCAGAGAACGAAAACAAATCAGATAGCAAGTTAAATTGGATTCCTCTTCAACACATGGGACAATTGGACGAAATTGTAGCTTTATCGGATAATGCACCTGCGGTGATTTTTAAGCACAGCACACGTTGCAGCATAAGCAGGTTTGCATTGAAACAATTTGAGGCTGAGACGTTACAGAGCAACGTCTTTACCGAGGACAATATTTCGATGTATTTTTTGGATTTATTGGAGTACAGGGATATTTCCAATGAAATTGCTAACCGTTTTCAGGTTACGCATCAATCCCCACAATTATTGTTGATTAAAAATGGGAAGTCAGTTTATGATGTTTCGCATAGTGATATTAATGCTGGGGAATTAGAGACAAAATTACAGGATTAAATCTGTCGTAATCTCTTGGAAGGAGCTTTTTTAGCTCGCAGAAACGCATGTAAGCAAAGAAATATAACTTTGAGTCTTGACATTTTTACGGGGAATAGATTTTAAAATTCCCCATTCGAACCGCCACCACTAAATCCGCCTCCGCCAAATTCCATTGGAGATTCCTCAATTTTCACTTCAGGCTTCAAGCCAAATTCCGATGCCACCACAAGAGTTTGCAAATTGGTAAAAGCATTTGGATCCGTAAAGCGATCAGCTTTGAACGTGATTCCGGTTTCGTTGTATTTTGTCTTTTTTATGGAAAAATAAGTAAATGCAAAAACCATCAGTCCACCAAAGGTTAAAGCTACTTCTGGCGGTAAAACATGATGGTACATTCTGAAAGTAAAAAAACTAAAGCAAAGTGCCAGAAATCCAATCCATAACATCATTCGGTCTTTGTTTTTCAACGAAAAAAGAATATAAACGATAGGAATTATAAATGTAAATGCCCAAAATAACAAGGCAAAAGGAATTTCGGGACTTTTACCATTATAATAATATTCATCAGAAAGTGCTGCATTTAATTCTCTTACTACATAATAATTAGCTGCTAAATAAAATACAATAAGACAAAATCCATTGGTTAGCTTTAGTCCGTTATAATAATAAGGTAAACTTAGACTTTGCAGCCTTTTTTTAGAAATAAAATAACAACATCCGGAAAATAACATCATCACGAAAGGCAATATGGTTTTTCCAATTATAAGATAATCAAACACCAAATATGCTACACTTCCTGCGATACCCATACAGGCAAGCAATGCCAGGGATAAATTGAGATAGCGCAGATAGGCAATGCTGGATGCGATTGCCATTACTAGTATAATCACCAAAAAATTGGGATCATTGTCTTGTTTGAATGTAAGTCCTATGGCAATTAACAGGTTTAGTATTCCTCCCAAAACAAAGGCATCATCCAAGCCAAAACCAAAATACTTCATTTCTATTGACATATATTCTTTTACTCCAAAACCGATTATCGCGAAGAAATAGATAAAATAAATATATTCATTACCATTGGTGGCAAGCAATAGCAATGACGCAAATCCGCAAATTGATGAATATAACAGACACCCTAGAATAAAAAAAGCAATCCGGATAAAAAGATTATTTTGGCTTTTTAGCTTTAACAACTGCTTGCAGAATGATTTGTATTGTTCCTCACTAATAAACCCCGATTGCTTTAAGCGATGGGCTTCTTCATCCAAATAGACATTGTTTAAAAGGTCTTTATCGTATACTATCATCGTTAGTTTTTTTGTTAAAATGTTTAATCAGTTTTATAAATCCAATTATAGCGCCAATGAAATAAATAGGTGTTATTAAAAAAAATGCTGAGAAAAAATCATCAAAGTGAAGAGAATCTAAAAATCTGAAAGAAAAGATATTCATTCCTATAAATCCATACAAAACGGTGAAAATAAATAGAGAAATGGATCTGATCTGGAAACTCAAATTGTAAAAATAATAAACTGCAACTCCCAATACCAAACCAAACGGAAACCAATAATCTTCACACAAATTGACCATACAGGCAATACCAATTAAGTGTAATGAGAAAGTTAGGTAAACCAAATTAAAGTGTTTTTTCAAATTGATTTTGGTTGCATATAAAACCCAAAGTAACAAGGTCAAACCAAAAGCCAATCCAATATAGCTTAAGGTTGTATTGTTAAACATCTCGTTTTCAAAATAGTGTTTCGGGTCAACAGAAAGACCTAAATAAGCTGCCATTCCTGTTATTCCAATGGATAAAACGCTTTTGTTGTCAAAATAATAGGCACAAAAAAGACTGATGACTGTTGGTATCAAAGTGGCTAATCCATAATGGGTTCCAAAAGTTTGGTATTGAAATTGTAAATAACCCACAAAGGTACAACTCAATAGTACGGACGTAAGCACCAAATAATCATAAAGCGGATTTGGGAAAGTAGATTCTTCTTTATTAAACCCAGGATGGGTTTTAAAACAAAAATAAAAACAGGTTAAAGTCGCTATTAACAATAGCCCTAGCAACGCCGTATGCCCAATAGTGTCTATGTTTTGATAAATCAAGATTCCAATGCCCGAAGTGAACATCAGAATCGAAAGGTAAAGCAGAAATTTTAGTTCGTTATGAACCGAAAACAAATTGAGTCCTCTATACGATCGAATGGCTTCTAATTGTTCCCCTGTAATGTGGTTTTGGTCAAAAAGCGTTTGAGTTGCCTGTTCCTTGAAATTCGCCATGCTACTTATTTAAGATTTTTCTCAAATATATAGAATTTTTGTCCTAATCATACTTAATTTAATAAATATAAAAAATAGGGATCCAGCTTATGGCATACTATTTGGGCATTGAAATTCCTCAACGATATTTAATTCAGTTAGGGAGAAATACTCAGGGAATAAAATTGGATTCCCAAAAACAATGTCCTATATTGCTAAATATAAAACCTTACAGATGAGTGATTTGAAATACACGAATAAAACTAAAGCGGCTTTTATTATGCTTATAGTTATGGTTATCATTCTGTTGAATAATTTCAACACCTTGCATAACTCCAAAAAAACGAATGAGGACATCAACGCCATCTTTAATGACCGATTGGTTGTGGAGCATTATATTTTTCAATACGCAAATGAGCTTCATTCCATAAAGGCAAGTACGATAGATCCTCAGTTAAATGATATTCAAAAAATAGAAGCGATTTCAATTGCTTTGGGAAATATTCAAAACATAGACAAACTATATTTAAAAACGGTCTTGACCTCGAATGAGAAATTATTTTTTAATTCCTTCTTATCTTCTTGCATTTCGATTAAAGAACAAATCCGAAATAAAAACTGGACTCAAATTACAAATCTTAGTAATCAGGCTTTGCAAACCTTAGGAAAGCTGTCTAATCTTCAAGTAAAGGAAGGAAAAACCAAATTAGATCATTCCACTGCCATACATAACGGTAACAACAGTTTCGGTGAACTCGAAATCGCCTTGTTGGTTATCCTAACCGGTATTACGACCTATTTGCTAATGGCAAAGAAAAATAAAATCAAGGTTAAAATACCCGAAGCTCCAAGTTTGAATTAATAAATAAAGCTTACTTATTTTTGGAAGCAGAAACAGTAGGAGTTTTTGGAAAGATGGTTCCTGCTATCCGCTATATTCCCGATTAACAAAAACTACGGCAAAAAAGCCTTGTTTTTCTAAATCGGGAGATGCCGCTTCTATCAGGGCTAGGAGGAGGAATAGCGCTCTATTAGCATTGAAATAAAAAAAAGGTATTAGGATTTAAAAAATTCCTAATACCTTTTTTAGATATAACATTTTATAAGAAGATGCTTTTATTAATAAGCACTTTTCATTTTTTCCTTGATTTCAGCCAAACAAAGGTTATTGATACTACCTTCGTGCGTATGTTTGGTCTCTTTTGGAGATTCGTAATTACCTGCTTCCAATTGTTCAGCAACCGCTTTGTAGGCATCCCTGAATGGCATTCCCGCAACCACCATTTCGTTTAAGGTATCAACAGTAAAAAGGTAATCGTATTTTTTATCAGCAAGAATGTTGTCCTTTACCTTAATGTCTTTTATAGAGAAAATTGCAATATCCAAACACGCTTTCAGGTTTTGAATAGCAGGAAACAATCCTTCTTTCAACAATTGAAAATCCCTGTGGTAACCACTTGGAAGATTATTTGTGATTAATGTAATTTCATAAGGCAGGGCTTGAATCTTGTTGCATTTTCCACGGATTAATTCGAAAACATCTGGGTTTTTCTTGTGAGGCATAATGCTGGAACCTGTTGTTAAATGAGATGGTAAACCAATGAAATCAAAATTCTGACTCATATATAAACACACATCCATTGAAAATTTTGCCAAAGTCGCTGCAACACTACTCATTGCAAAAGCAACTGTCTTCTCTGATTTTCCACGGCTCATTTGTGCCGCAACCGAATTGTATTTCAACGTTTCAAAACCTAATTCTTTGGTGGTGAAAGTTCTGTTGATAGGGAAGGAACTTCCGTAGCCTGCAGCCGATCCTAATGGATTTTGATCTACAACTTTCAAAGCTGCATTCAGCATTGTAATATCGTCAATCAAGGTTTCGGCATAAGCGGAAAACCACATCCCGAAAGAAGATGGCATTGCAATCTGTAAATGCGTGTAACCTGGCAGTAACACATTTTGATGTTTCTCTGCCGATTCCATCATAAGGTCAAAAAGCATTTTTACCTGTTCTTTCAATTCTTTGACAGCGTCTTTAAGATACAAATTCACATCAACCAAAACCTGATCGTTACGGGAACGGGCAGTGTGAATTTTTTTTCCGGCATCGCCAAGTTTTATCGTTAGTAAATATTCGATTTTGGAATGTACGTCCTCAAAACTGTCTTCAATTTCGAAATTGCCTTTTTCCACATCAGCGATAATTTCGTTTAGGGCAACTACCAATGTGTCGGTTTCTGTTTGTGTTAATAAACCAATTTGCCCCAACATTTTGGCGTGGGCAATTGATCCCAATGCGTCATATTTGGCCAAAACCAAATCAAGTTCCCTATCATTTCCTACCGTAAAATGTTCGATTTGTTTGTCAGTTGGTATTCCTTTTTCCCAAAGTTTCATAATTGGATTTTTTGTTTCGTCGCATACGTACGGACAGCTCGCGAGGAGTCCGTACTATAGCAGCGCATTATTTTTTATTAATTTTTAAAATTTCTTTATCAAAATCTGAAAGATAATTTTGGTCTTGAATTATTCTAAATTTATCAAATTCGGATTCCGCTTTTATTTTTGCCTCTAATTGAGTGACTTTTCCTTTGTCTAATAAAATAGGATAATTGGAGAGTTGCAGAAAATTATTCAAAAAAACACTCCAATCTTCCATTTTCATTACTAATTGTCGTTTAGCATTATTTTCTGCCAAGTCCAAATAAGCGGAAACAATTCTATTTAATTCTTGAATGTGATTTTCGCTCAAATAGTTTTTTGCAACAACAACATCTGTTTTTTGAATTTTACCGTCAGGTGCATCTTTCCAAGTGGTCAATCCCATATATAATTTTGTAGCATCCGCTTCTGTATAAATAATTTCAGCAGCTGTTTTTCCCGTTATTGCCCAATGTAATTTATTTTGTACCGAAGCAAAAAAGTTTTTCGTTTCTAAGGCTCCTTTTTCATAATCAGCAGCAAGAGCAAAGATGTCTGTTATTTTTTGATAAAAACGTCTTTCCGAAGAACGGATTTCCCTTATCTTGCCTAGTAATTCTTCAAAATAGTCTTTTCCAAATGAAGTGCCGTTTTTTAGCATTTCATCATTTAAAACAAAGCCTTTGATGATAAATTCTTTTAAGGTTTTGGTGGCCCAAATTCTAAATTGGGTAGCTTGTTTTGAATTTACTCTGTAACCAACTGCAATGATAGCATCGAGGTTGTAAAAATCTATTTCACGATTTACATTTCGATTTCCTTCCTTTTGAACTATCCGGATTTTCCGGTTAGTTGAGATTTTAACCAATTCGTTTGTGTTAAAAATGTTTTGAAGATGCTCATTAACTGTTCTTACATCCACACCAAATAATTCTGCAATTGCCTTTTGCGTCAACCAAAAACTTTCATCTATATATGTCACTTCAACATTAATGTTGCTGTCTGTGGTTTGATATAGGAGAATTGGTTTTTGCATCGTTTCTTTATTATTTTAATGTTCTTAAATATTCGAAAGCCCTAGCCTCGATCGTAGCGGATCTCCTGCTTTTTTGGCGTGAATACAGCGTACAGCAGGATTAGCTCCTGAAAATTATTTTAATTCTTCAAGAAGTCTCCCAGTATTTTAATGTACAATTGTATTCCTTCTTCGATTTCGTTAATGTATATAAATTCGTCTGCCGAGTGAGAGCGCAGGGATTCGCCTGGGCCGAGTTTCAGGGACTGACAGCTCAAAACCGATTGATCGGAAAGGGTAGGCGATCCGTAAGTTGTTCTTCCTAAAGCAATTCCAGCCTGTACAAGTCCGTGAGAAATAGGAATGGACGAGGCGTTCAAATGCATTGACCGAGGCGTAACTTCGGCTTTTACATTGGCTCTTACGGTTTCCAGAATTTGTGTATTGTTATAACAGTCATTTACTCGAATATCGACAACCAAATGGCATTCGGCTGGAACGACATTGTGCTGTTTTCCAGCTGTTACTTGGGTTACGGTCATTTTTACGGGACCTAAAACCTCGGAGATTTTTTCGAATTGAAAGTTTTTGAACCAATCAATCACGGGCATTGCATTGTAAATTGGGTTGTCTGGATTGTTGTGTGCGGCGTGGCTGGCTGTTCCTTTTACGACAACATCCAATACCAACAAACCTTTTTCGGCTACCGCTAATTGCATTAAGGTTGGTTCGCCCACTATGGCACATTCCAGTTCCGGCAAATGTTTTAAAACACTGTTCAAACCGTTTTTTCCGCTGCTTTCTTCTTCTGCGGAAGCTACGATTACAATGTTGTAGGGTAGATTTTCATTCGCATAAAAATGAGTGAATGTTGCGATTAACGAAACCAGACATCCGCCCGCATCGTTACTGCCCAAACCATATAGTTTTCCGTCTTTTACAATCGCTTCAAACGGGTCGTTGGTATAGCCTTGGTTGGGTTTTACCGTGTCGTGGTGGGAGTTGAGCAAAAGTGTAGGTTTGGATTTGTCAAAATGCTGATTGTAAGCCCAGATATTGTTGTTTTCCCGTTCGAAAGGAATATTGTTTTGTACAAACCAATTTTCGATTAAAAGCGCCGTCTGATCTTCTTCACTCGAAAAGGAAGGAGTTGCAATCAGCGATTTTAAAAGAGCGATGGCTTCTTGTATGAGGGTTTCTATGTTTTTCATTTATTTTATTTTCAACGCAAATTTCACGAATTAATTTGTGCAAATTAGTGTAATTAGTGTTTAATTTTTACAATTCGATTGTTGTACAAATTGCGTTTGTGTTTTGTAACATCCTGTGGTGACCAATCCGTATTTTTTGAACGCCTTTGGACAAGCTATTAAAACAATTATCCAATTTGGGAATCATACCGGAATGAATGGCACCTTCTTCTTTTAATTTTGAATAAAGGGCTGAATTTATTTGCTGGATTACTGAATTTTCATCCTCTACGTCGGTTAAAACTCCTGCTTTTTCGAAGCAATAGGTTAAAGTCACATCAAAAATTTCAGAGGCGGCAATTGCCAATTCACTGGCAATCGTATCGGCGTTGGTGTTCAATAATTGTCCGTTTTTATCGTGGGTAATCGCACAAAAGACAGGAACAATTCCACTATTGATTAAGGTTGCCAACAAAGGTGTGTTCACCTTTTGCACATCGCCAACAAATCCATAATCAATTGTTGGGTGATTTCTTTTGATTGATTGAATCAAATTCCCATCAGCTCCCGAAAATCCCATTGCATTGGTATTGTTTGCCTGCAGTTGAGCCACAACATTTTTGTTGATTTCACCAGCATAAATCATCACGACTACATCAAGCATTGGTTGATCGGTAATTCGGCGTCCGTCAATCATTTGAGGAACCAAACCAATACTCTGCGCCATTTTTGTAGCTGATTTTCCGCCACCGTGAACAAGTATTTTATTGCCTTCGATTTTCGAGAAATCAGTTAGAAATTGTGTTAATTCCGTTGGGTTGTCGATGATATTACCGCCAATTTTTATGATAGATAGTTTGTTCATTTCTTTTAAGTTTCTGAGTGGCTAAGTGGCTAAGTTTTTAAGATATCAAGTAAAAAAACTTTGTATCTTGGAAACTTTGCATCTTAGAGACTTTTTAAAATTTTCTGCAAAACCAATTGTGCCGAATACGTTCTATTATTGGCTTGTTCAATTACAATAGAATTTTCGCTGTCGATTACTTCGTCAGTTACAATTACGTTACGTCTTACCGGCAGACAGTGCATGAATTTGGCATTGTTTGTCAGTTTCATTTTATCGGCTGTGATGGTCCAATTTGGGTCGGAATTGGTGATTTTACCATATTCTTTATAATTACTCCAGTTTTTGGCATAGATAAAATCGGCATTCTCAAAAGCTTTGTCCTGATCGTGTTCAATTTTGGAATCTTTGGTAATTTCAGGATTTAATTCGTAACCTTCCGGATGCGTAATTACAAAATCCATTTCGGTCTGCAGCTGCATCATTTCCACAAATGAATTGGGAACAGCCTGTGGTAACGCTCTTGGGTGCGGTGCCCATGACAGCACTACTTTTGGTCTGTGTTTGGTTTTGTTTTCTGCCATTGTGATAGCATCTGCAAGAGATTGCAACGGATGTCCTGTTGCGCTTTCCATATTTAGAATTGGCACAGTGGCGTGTTTAACGAATCCGTTCATTACTGTTTCGGCATTGTCTTTTTCTTTGTCAGTTAAACCGGCAAATGCTCTGATGGCAATAATATCCGCATATTGAGAAACCACTTCTGCTGCTTCTTTAATGTGTTCTGAAGCACCTTGGTTCATAACGGTTCCGTCTTCGAATTCAAGCGTCCAGCCTTCGCTTCCAAAATTCATCACCATAACATTCATTCCTAAATTTATGGCAGCTTTTTGAGTGCTCAAACGTGTTCTCAAACTGGAGTTGAAAAATAACATTACCAAGGTTTTGTTTTTTCCTAGTTTTTTATTTTTGAGCGGATTTTTTTTGATTTTTAACGCTTCTTTCACCCATTTTTGGAGTGAGTCTATTTCTTTTATTGAAGTATAGTTCATAGTTTTTTTGTTTAATAATTTAGGGAAGGACTTGCAAGCGCCTATTTATGCATTTAATAGATATTGGACTAACAATCCCACACACAAAGCAATTCCGAAACTTAATAATGTTCCAATTAATATATATTCTGTCAATTTTCGCTCTTTGGATTCTTTTAAATCTCCAAACCTGAAAACCGATTTTGTTGCTAATAAAAAGCCAACGGCTTCAAAATGATTCGTGCAGATAAAAAGAAATACCAATAATCGTTCCAGTATTCCAATGTATTTGCCTGCATTTTTGAGTGATTGCTCTTTTTCATTGGGGATTACATCCGACCAAGGTTTTATCAGTACACTCATTATTATCGAAACGGGCTGTGTCAAAAAAACAACAGCCGTTGTCAGTATTAGAAATGAATTAGAAAACAATAATTCTAAAAAATCTTTTTCCTTATTTATCCAAAACAATCCTAAAATCAGAATTACTCCCAAATGCGCTATTTGGTCAGCAATGAACCAGGCAATCTTTGTACTTTCTTTTTGAAACTTTAATTTGGCATAATCTATGATTAAATGGCTAAACGTGATCATTGTTACCAATTTCCAATCCGTTAAGTTAAATAAAATCAATAATGACAGTAAACCGTGAATCATTACATGGGCATATAACTGCCACGCCAATGCTTTCTTTTCTTCTTTTGCTTTTACCCAACTATTAGGCTGTAGCAAAAAATCGCCCAGTATGTGTGCCAAAATTAATTTTACAATTAGTATCATTGAATCAATGTTTTTAGCTTAAAACGATACATTTTGTCTAATTCCAAAATTTCATCAACATGGGCACGTTTGAATCGGCCGCTCACTGAATTTTGTCCAATGCCCAAAATCGTCCCTATTTCTGCCTGTTTCTTTTCCGGATCTTCAAAAATAGTAGTAAATAATACTGCCGAATTTACTGTCCATGCGTCCATTTGTATGACTGCCAACTTCAGGTATAAATTCATTTCATAATCAAAATCTGGAAATGAAGATTGAATCGCCAATGTTGTTTTTTCCTTCTTCAGCTTTTCAAATTTTTCTCCCGAATTGATGAATGCTGTACCATTACTCTCCGAAATTCTATCGGCTGCATATTCTTTTGTTCCTAAACCAATCGATAATCGAACATCAATTGGAGCTGTTTTTTTTTGCTTTTCGCTTATGAAAGTACTCTTTATTAATGCTTTTATTTTTAGGCATAAAAAAAGTGCTTCTTTTGGATCTTCAACTTCAATTTGAAAATAATCCCCTCTAAAAATTTCCCATTTTTCGGGTGTTGAGCCATACGAACTCAATAATTTTTTTAATGGCGAAATCCATATTTCTTGATTTATCAACTTTCTTGAATTGATAATATCGGCTGTAATAATTGCTATCATAATTCAAATATCGTATTAATTAGCGATATTTCAAAATATCATCTAAATACGTGATATTTCAATATATCGTCTAAATACACGATAATGTAAAATATCATTTAAAACAGTGATAATTTTAAATATCACTATTTATGATATTATATAATCTTTGTGAAAGCAATTTTATTGTCCAAAGCTTTTAGCATAAAATTATCTTCCAGTCCATTTACAATCCAAGTTTCGATCTTCGCAGCTTTGGCAATCGCAGCTGAATCAATTTTAGACTGCATTCCGCCTGTTCCATGAGATGATTTCGAGTCGCCAATTTCTTTTTGCAGCAGCGTTAAATCAGTTACTAATTCAATTGTTTCTGGCACTTCATCATTTATTGATGATTTTGTGTAAATACCGTTGGTATTGGTAGCAATGATCAGAATGTCAACCTTTAACAATACTGCCGCCAATGCTGCCAATTTATCGTTATCTCCAAATTTTATCTCATCGGTTGCAACAGTGTCATTCTCATTTATAATTGGAATGTAATTGTTTTTGACCAATACGTTGATGGTGTTCACGATGTTGTCCTTGGATTGCTGTTTTTCAAAATCAGAATACGACAGTAAACATTGTGAAATATGCAATCCCAAATCGCTGAAATTCTCGTGATAAATCCGCATTAAATGAGGCTGACCAATTGATGCCAAAGCCTGTTTTACAAAAACTTCCTTGTCATTATTGTCTAGTTTCACGAATTGTTTGGCAGCAGCAATTGCTCCTGAGCTCACAATTATGAATTCGTATTCGTCTTGTAAAGCTGCTATCTGTACTCCAATATCCTCAATCTTTCCTCTCGAAATATGATTGGTTTCCTTGGTTAAGGTGTTACTGCCTAATTTTAATAAAATTCTTTTTTTTGCCATTTTTTACAAAAGTCTCTAAGATTCTAAGTTTTTGAAATCTGAAATCTGCAATCTGAAATCTGCAATCTAAATTATCTAATCTGTCCTTCTCCGTAAACATACCATTTATTGGTTACCAAATGCTGTAAACCAATTGGCCCGCGCTGGTGAAGTTTGTCAGTACTGATTGCTAATTCTCCTCCTAAACCAAATTGACCGCCGTCGGTGAATCGGGTAGAGGCATTTTGATATACTGCTGCCGAATCTACATTTTCCATGAATTCTTGTGCTGCAGCATTATTTTGAGTGATGATGGAAGCCGAATGTCCTCCGCAATATTTGTTTATTTTTTCGATTGCTTCTTCATCAGAATTAACGATTCCAATAACAATTTTATAATTTAAAAATTCTTCATACCAAATTTCCTCGTTTTCAATTGCAGGTATCTGAGTAGCATTTGCGAAAGCGGTATCGCCTAAAACTTCAACATTGTATTTTTTTAATTCCGCTACCAATTCCGCAGCAAAAGTTTGCCAATTAGGCAGTTTAGCGTCAATTAAAACCTTGTCTAAGGCATTGCATACACCAATATTGGTTGTTTTTCCGTTGATGATAATGTCAAGCGCTTTTTTCAAATCGGCTTCTTGATTTACATAAACAAAATTATTTCCGCGGCCACTTACAATTACGGGACAAGTCGCATGTTTCTTGGTAAATTCAATTAATTGTTCGCCGCCACGAGGTACTATTAGATCGACTTTTTGTGTTGGGTTTTCCAAGAATGCCTGTGTTTCAACACGGTTGTAATTTAGGTATTCAACCCAATTTGTGTCGATTTCATTTTCTTCTAAGGCTTGATGCCAAAGAGAAACAATTTTTAAATTGGACAACAAAGATTCTTTTCCGCCTTTCAATAAGATTTTATTTCCGGATTTGAATGCAATTCCTCCCGCTTCAACAGTTACATCGGGACGAGATTCATAAATAATCATAATCGTTCCGAAAGCGGCTGTTTTGTTGGTCACTTTCATACCGTTTTCGTGAGTGAAATTAAAACGAATCTGACCCACAGGATCTTCTTGGCTGGCCAATTGCTGCATAGACAAAATCATTCCGTCAATTTTGGCATCATCAACCAATAAACGTTTTTCCATGGCCAAATCCTCTCCAGAATAATTATTTAAATCCTGTTGGTTAATCGCTTTAATATTGGCTCTTTCCTGTTCTAAAAGTACAGCCATGCGATTTAGAACTGCATTTCTTTTTTGTATGGGTAATAAATGGCTCATAGGTTTATTTGGTTAAAATGAAACATATAAGTCATAAATTTTTTTTAAATCTGTAATCAGTTTGACTTATATTTTCTTTAATAAAAGGCAAAAGAAATTATAAGTTTTGATATTTATTTTTGTAAAACTTAAATGACTTATATGTTTAAAAATTATGCTTTTAGTTCAGCTAAACTTTCTTTCAATGCAACTATAAATGCATCAATTGCTTCCTTTTTGATTGTCAAGGGAGGAAGGATTCTCAATAAGTTTTTATTGTTGGCACTTCCCGTGAAAATTAGTTTTTCGACAATCAGTTTTTTGCGTAAGGCACCGATTTCAAAATCAAATTCCACGCCCAGCATCAATCCTTTTCCTTTTACTTTTACAACTTCAGGAATTTGTTTGATCGCTTCAAGGAAATAAGCGTAAACGTCATTTACGTTGTCGATTAGTTTTTGTTTTTCGATAACTTCTAAAACGGCAATTCCAGCAGCGCAGGAAAGATGGCTTCCGCCAAAAGTGGTTCCCAATAATCCGTGGCTTGCAGTGAATTTTGGTGAAATCAAAATACCGCCAATCGGGAAACCATTCCCCATCCCTTTGGCAAGTGTAATAACGTCCGGTTTGATATTGTGGTGCTGAAAAGCAAAAAACTTTCCGCTTCTTCCGTAACCGGATTGTACTTCATCCAAAATCAAAACCACTTCGTATTGTCCGCAAAGTTTTTCTAATCCTTGGAAAAATTCGGTAGTTCCTTCGTCCAATCCTCCAACACCTTGAATTCCTTCTATAATTACTGCGGTAACATCTCCTTTTTTTAATTCAGCTTCCACCAAATCAAGTTCGTTCAGAGGCAGGAAAGTAACCACTTGCTGTGCATTGATTGGAGCGACAATTTTCTTGTTGTCAGTCACCGCAACTGCTGCAGAAGTTCTTCCGTGGAAAGAGTTGTCAAAAGCAATTACTCTTGATTTTCCGTTGTGGAAAGAAGCCAGTTTCAATGCATTTTCATTGGCTTCGGCTCCAGAACTGCACAAGAATAAGCTGTATTCCTCGCATCCTGAAAGCTTGCCTAATTTTTCTGCCAATTCCACTTGTAATGGATTTTGTATCGCATTGGAATAAAAACCTAAATTATCCAATTGATTTTTCAATTTGGCTACATAATCCGGTTGTGTGTGCCCGATCGAGATTACTCCGTGGCCACTGTATAAATCTAAATATTCTACTCCGTTTTTATCTGTAATGGTGCAATCTAATGCTTTTACAGGAGTGATATCGTATAATGGGTAAACGTCAAATAAGTTCATAGTTTTTGTTTTTTTAGTTTAAGGTTTGAAGTTTAAAGTTCCCGTGCTAACATGGAACTTTAAACTTTAAACAAATTTTTTAAAATCCAGATGGTTTCAAATGCAATCCTGTGGTTTCTTCCAGTCCAAACATTAAATTCATGTTTTGGATGGCTTGTCCAGAGGCGCCTTTGACTAAATTATCGATTACCGAAGTAATCAAAATCCGGTTTCCTTTTTTAACTAAACTAATGATACATTTATTCGTTTGAACCACCTGTTTCATGTTGATGCCAGTTGTAGTAACGGTTACGAAAGGTTGGTTTTTATAGAAAGCTTCGTATTTGGCGAAAATTTCTTCCAGACTTTCGTCGCAAGTGGTATATAATGTTGCAAAAATTCCTCTTGGGAAATCTCCTCTGTTCGGAATGAAAAGCAGTTCGTTTTTATAATCAGCCTGTAGTTGATGAAGACTTTCTGAAATTTCGCCCAAATGTTGGTGCTCGAAAGCTTTGTAATGCGACATATTGTTGTTTCTCCAACTAAAATGCGATGTTTCCGAAAGACTAACTCCAGCTCCGGTACTTCCTGTTGTAGCGTTGATGTGAACGTCGCTATTCAATAATTTGGCTTCCGCCAATGGCAATAAAGCCAATTGAATTGCGGTAGCAAAACAACCAGGATTTGCAATGAACTGAGCGTTTTTAATCGCCGTTTTGTTCAATTCCGGTAAGCCATAAATGAATTTTTTTTCGTCAAAAACTTCGTCTTTGTTCAATCTGAAATCATTTCCTAAATCGATGATTTTGGTATGGCTCGCAAATTGATTTTCCGTCAAAAAGGTTTTTGATTTTCCGTGTCCTAAACACAGGAAAACCACGTTTACATCAGGATTTACTTTGTCGGTAAAGTTCATTTCGATATCACCAAGTAAATCGTGGTGCGCTACCGAAAGCGGTTTTCCGGCATTCGTCGTACTATATACAAAATCCAGTTTCGCATTCGGATGAAACATCAATATTCTGATGAGTTCTCCTGCGGTATATCCTGAACCGCCAATTATTCCAACATTAATCATAGTTTTAATTTTAATTTTGGTTGGTAGAGACGGGTTTGAAACCCGTCTGTACTGAAACCCGTCTGTACGAAATTATTTATTCGTAAGTTTCGTTGTTTACTGATGAAAATATGTTTTGGGCATTACCCAAAATTTTGATAAATCCTTTTGCATCATCAGATGTCCAAGCATTGTTCATTTCACCATATTGACCGAAACCTGTATTCATCAAATCATTTGGAGATTCAATTCCGTCTAATGAAAAGTGATAAGGTTTCAAAGAAACAGTTACCGTTCCGTTTACCGTTTTTTGAGTATCTTCAAGGAAAGTTTCGATGTTTCTCATTACAGGATCCAAGAACTGACCTTCGTGGAAAAGCATACCATACCAGTTTCCTAGTTGTTCTTTCCAGTATTGTTGCCATTTTCCAAGAGTATGTTTCTCCAATAAATGGTGCGCTTTGATGATGATAATTGGAGCAGCAGCTTCAAAACCAACTCTTCCCTTAATTCCGATGATAGTATCACCTACGTGAATATCTCTACCGATAGCGTAAGCACTCGCTAATTTTTCTAAAACCACAATGTTATTTGAAGGTTTGTCAGCAACGCCATTTACAGCAACTAATTCTCCTTTTTTGAATTCAAGAGTTACTTTCTCTTCACCATCTTTTGTTAATTGTGAAGGATAAGCTTCGCCAGGTAATGGTTTTCCAGAAGTCAATGTTTCTTTTCCTCCAACACTGGTTCCCCAAAGACCTTTGTTGATAGAATATTGCGCTTTTTCCCAAGAGTAGTGAACTCCGTTTTTAGCCAAATAATCAACTTCTTCTTGTCTTGAAAGTTTCAAGTCACGAATAGGGGTGATAATTTCGATTTCGGGAGCGATGGTTTGGAAAATCAAGTCAAAACGAATTTGGTCGTTTCCAGCACCAGTACTTCCGTGTGCGATGGCAGTTGCGCCAACCGATTTGGCGTATTTTATAGCTTCGATAGCTTGGAAAACACGTTCAGCACTCACTGATAAGGGATAAGTGTTATTTTTTAAAACATTACCATAAATCAAATATTTAATCGCTTTGTCGTAATATTTATCAAGAATGGTAAGATTAGCGTGTTTTGCGCTTCCTAATTCGTAAGCTCTGTCTTCGATCGCTTTTAATTCGGCATCGTCAAAACCACCAGTGTTGATTAATACGGTATGAACTTCAAAACCTTGTTCGTTTTTTAAATATTTAAGACAGTATGATGTGTCCAACCCTCCGCTATATGCTAATACTACTTTTTTACTTCCCATTTTATATTATTTTGTGGAGCCTGAAAACTCCGATTTTTTAATTCTATTTTTAACTTTTGATTGTTTACTTTTTTAAAAAAAGGGCTTGTTTAATTTCTTTTAAACGATTCCAAATTCTTACGTTGTATGGATGTTTTGGTGGGTCTTTCGGTTTTTCCTTTGGATCATAAAGCATCCCCGTACACAAACACATTTTATAATCTTTACTTTTTAGGATTTCAAAGTTGGTACAGGTTTGGCATCCTTTCCAAAAGCTGGGATCATTGGTGAGTTCTGAAAAAGGAACCGGTTTGTAGCCCAAATCCGAATTGATTTTCATCACCGCCAATCCTGTTGTGATTCCAAAAACTTTTGCTTCGGGATATTTTTTCAACGAATAGTCAAACACGAACGATTTTATTTTTTTTGCCAATCCTAAATTTCTGTAATCTGGATGTACAATTAAACCAGAGTGTGCTACAAACTGACCATGCTGCCAACTTTCGATATAGCAAAAACCGGCAAAGATTCCGTCGTTAAGTGCAATGACGGCATCACCTTTTTCCATCTTTTTTATAATGTATTCCGGCGTTCTTTTGGCAATTCCAGTACCTCTCAACAGGGCAGACGATTCTATCGTATCGCATATTTCTTGTGCGTACTTATAATGTTCTTCCTGAGTTACTACAATAGAAATGTTCATTTCAAGAGTTATATTTTAGGTTAAAAAATGTGCTGTAATTGAGTTTGAAAAGCTCGGATTTTGTTGGGTCAAATATAGAATAATTGCAACAAAGAACAATCCAAATAATTGAATTACAGAATGATAAAGTTTGTTTGGTAATTTCTTTAGGATGTATTAATCCAAATAAGAATGGAAATAATTTCAAAACGATAAAATAAGAAATGAATAAATATAATGTGATTACACTATGGAGGCTATAGTTATAGCATCCGTACTTCGGGAGAAGTCCTAAGTGTCATTATCCGAGAGATAAATGTTATATATGTTTCTATTTTTTTCATTGGTGCAAAATTACAATTATTTTTTTAAATTAAAGACCAAATTTTTTGTAAAAATAAAATTTTTAACAAATAGAGTTGTTTTTGTAGTATGTCTAGAAGTTTTGCTTTAAATAGCTGTTTTATAGAAGGTTTGTGTTTTTGGTTATTTTTAACCTGAACCCGATTATTAATAGATATCGCTCCGATGGAGCTTAAAAAACACTGCCATTTTGAACTTCTTCTATAAATATTATGCTCCTATGGAGCTGAAGTTTCTAAATTGTATAGAAATTAGCCACAGAGTGGCAAGATATTTATAGAAAACAATAAGAGTATTAGTATATCAGAGCTCCATAGGAGCGAAATTTAAAAACATAATTAATAATCGAGTTAAGGTTTTAAGTGTTTAGTTTTTACAATTTTTGAAACTATCTGAAAATTTCATGAAGTTGTGAGTTTTTGATCATCAATATTATTTTGATTAATAATTTTCTAATGCGGATATTTCAAATTTTATTAAAATGAGTAAATCATTTAGTATTTTAGAAGTAAATTCGCAAAAACATCAAGCATAAAAAATGGAAGATAAAAAAAGAAAAAAGAGAATTCTAATTAGAAAAGGGATTAAGATTGTTCTTGTTATTGCTTTGGTACTTTTAGCACAGCATTTTTTCTTTAAAAATAAAACGATAGGTGACCAAATCGCTCCATTGGTAACTAAATACAACAGTGCTTGTCCAATTATGATAAGTGATGATATTCGTATGGAAAGCGTCAACTCCTTGCCGGACAATACTGTTCAATATGATTTTACTTTGGTACGTGTCCAAAAAGAAAATATTGATGTCAAAGCCTTGAATAAATCGGTAGAAAAAGAAATTTTGAGCAACTCAAAAACTAACCCAAGCCTTGAAGCTTTTAGGGATAATAATTCGACAGTGGTTTATGTTTACAGGGATAATAATCAAAAGATGCTGTTCAAGGTTGAATTGACTCCAGAAATGTATTGATTTAATTTGTTCTAAATATTATAAAAAATAAACGGCCTCGCTAAAATTTAGTGAGGCTGTTTTTTTTTTTTGTAATTACGTTAATCTTAAAAAAGAGTGAAATCTCTTTTTAGTCTACAAATTTTCACACGAAATTAATCCGTCAAATATGATAAATGTCAATATTTGCCCGAATTGATGTTTTTAAATTTGCAATCTCATTGAGAAGAATAAGTTGATTCAAATTTTAGGATTGACTTAAGCTTATTGTAAAAAGAAACAATCATGTTGAAAAAAGTACTGCTTTATCTACTATTTATGAGCGTATTGTCTGCTTGTAATCACACTGAAAACACCAATTTATCTCCGTTACAAAGACTCGAAGAAGGAAATAAACGATTTGTCTCGGGAAAACCCATGCATCCCGATGAGACATTGGAAAGATTAAGGGAACTTAAAAAAGGTCAGCATCCATTTGCTATTGTTGTAAGCTGTTCAGATTCAAGAGTTCCATCGGAACTTGTTTTTGACCAAGGTCTAGGTGATATTTTTTCGATTAGAACTGCAGGAAATGTCATTGGAGATTATGAATTGGGAAGTATAGAGTATGCCGTTGAGCATTTAGACTGTAAATTGATTGTTGTGATGGGACACAAAGGTTGTGGTGCCGTTGAGGCTTTTATTGATTCAAAAGGGAATTATAATCACGAGGATCACATCAAAAAAATAGTAGAATATATCGAAAGCGAGAAAGAAGAAAATGATCTTGTGAAAGAAGATAAGTTATCTATCGATAATGCGGTAAATGCCAATGTGCAACATGGTGTTGAGTTTTTGAAAACGGCGGAACCAATTTTAAAGGAAAGCCATCATCAAAAGAAAATTACAATTATCGGGGCGGTATATGATATTGAAAATGGTAAGGTAACTTTTGATTCCAAAATCAAAAAATAGTCCGTTTGTTGAGAAATAATTGAATTTTAAAATTGTCAAAACACGAATAATGAAAAAATTTTTTATGGTTTGGACGTTTATTTTTGTGTCTATTTTATCCTTTGCCCAAAAACAAACCCAAGTAGAGAGTACAACCTATCAGCCTTTGATACCTAGTTCAAAAGTGTCTTTGCTAAAAGATGTGGATGTTATATTTAACTCCCGATTTGCTTTCGATAATTATTTTGTAGATAATGATCACGTGAATTCGCTTTTTTCAGTGAATCAATTTCGTTTAGAAGTGAAAGGGAAAATTCACGACAAGGTTTTCTTTAGATTCCGAAACAGATATACCAAAATTGCTGATCCCAATACGATCGACAATGCGAGCCGAACACTTGATTTGGCTTATTTGACTTTTGATTTGACGCCACAATCCAAATTGTCTTTTGGAAAAATGTTAGGTGATTGGGGTGGTTACGAATTGATGACAAATCCAATTGAAATTTTGTCTTATAATACCATTAATAATTATGGGGAAAATTTTATGGTTGGAGCTTGCTTTTCGTATGCATTGATCGATAATAAGAATAAATTTGGTTTTCAGGTACTAAATGCGAGAACCAAGACGTTTCAGGATCAGTTTGGTGCTACAATTCCTCTTGGAATTACTGCTGCAGAAGTACCATTGGTGGCAGTGGGAAACTGGAAAGGTTCCTTATTTGACGGAAAATTGCAAACTACCTATAGTTATGGTTATTTTATAGACGCCAAAAATACTAGTCGTAATCTGATTTCTCTTGGAAATAAGTACAAAAATAATAAGCTGACATTATATTATGATTTTCAATATAGTAAAGAGGATTTGGATCAAAAATGTGTGGTGTCAAATATTATCAAAACGAAATATCCATATGCTGCTGAGAATGTTACGTATGTCGAAAATTGGATTAGAGCCGAGTATCAGGTTCGTCCAAAACTGAATTTGTTGCTTACGCTAATGAACGATAATGCGTATTGGAAAGGTAATGCCGATGCCAATGAAAACAATCTTATGGTGACTTCGTATGGCATTATCCCAACAGTGGAATATTCTCCATTTTTGGATATAAATATAAAATTTTATGCAGGTTATGTTGCGAAAAGAAACAATTATACCACTTATGCGCAAGATAATTTTGGAGTAAAGGATGGATCGACAGGTCAGCTTAGTTTTGGTATAATTGCGCCGTTGTTGGTTTTGTGATTAAAAAATGTTCTGTATTTGTATAAAAAAAAGCAACTCGTGTTTAGAGTTGCTTTTTTTTTAATATTCAACGGTTTATTTGTAAAACTGATTCTCAGTGATTACTCCATTGATTTTGGCTTTTAAATTTTCGCCAGTATCATAAACCATTTGCTCGCTGGAAGGAAAAGGTACGGCTTTGTTGTAGAAATTTGGACTGTAATTATCATCGACTGCACGTGGATCTCCTTTGTAAGTAGCATAAATATTTTCAAAAACAAACTGACTGGTAATTGGGAATGATCCTAATGATTGGTTGGTTTTATTGTCAAAGTAAGCTACTTTGGCTGTCACTTGACATGACTTAAATTGTTTAACTTCGTTAATTTTTGCAAAAGCATTAATCAAGTTGTCGATCATTATTGGTTTTCCGTCCTTGTCCAAGGCGATTTTTCCATTAGCATCGAGTTGTTTTCTTTGTCCGTTAACGACTTGACGCTCTTTTGTAAATTCTTTTTCTTTTATTTGTTCAGGTGAAATTAAAATCGATATGAAGTTAATGAGCATGCGGTAGTCATAAGTAATGTCTTTTTGTTTTTCGCTATGATAAATAGTCCATTTGTCATTCAGATTATAGGTTTTGAAATCCAATAAATCACTTTGTAGCTGAGCAGGAATAATCATTCCAGTTTCATTTAAGGTATTTACAATTACAAAATCGGTTCCTTTAAACTGAGCTTCATCCATCATGTCGGCAATATCCTTATAGTTATGATTTATTTTGTCCAAATGGATTAAATCATCATAAACTCTGCGGTAATTCATTTTATTTTTGGTCAGCATTAATGCTTTTGCATTGGCGTACAAATAATTGGATAAGGCTTTTTTGCTGCTAATGATCTGATCATTATAATTATCAAAAGGAAAAATAGCATTACGCCCCTCATTGATCAATTTTAGCGGAAGCAATGGTTTTATTCTTTCTTGGCGGTCATTTAAAGCTAAATAAGCATTGTAGATTTTTTCCAAATCGTTTGGATTGTTTTCTTTGCTTAAAAAGCTGATGGTGTTCAAATCTCGCTCTTTGGCTTTGGCGAAAGCCTCCTCAAGTAAATAGATATAATCCTGTTTGCCTTTTTTGTCTTTATTGGTGCGCAAATTGGAAAGGGCAATGTCAATTGCGGTGTCGTAATTTCCAGAGGCCAAATTGTTTTGGGTTTGTTTTACGCCGCATGATGTAAGCAATACAAAGAATGTAATTATAAAAGTAATTTTTTTCATTTTGGGGATAATGAATAAGGGAATGGTAAGTTTTTTGTAGGTTTAAAATGTTAAAAAAAACCGACAACTATAAAATTGTCGGTTTGTATAAAAAAGTTTTTTAATTATTGTCTTGCAAATGGAGGAAGTAATTGGCTGGAACATTCACCAAAACCAATACGTACTTGTCCGTTTTGGCTGTATCCTTTCATGATTACGGTATCGCCGTCATTTATAAATTTACGTTGAGTACCGTCATTTAGGGTTATTGGATTTTTTCCGCCCCATGATAACTCCAGCATGGAACCATAACTGTCAGGTGTAGGTCCTGAAATAGTTCCCGATCCCATCATGTCACCTGAATTAACACGACAACCATTGGAAGTGTGATGTGCTAACTGCTGGCTCATACTCCAATACATATATTTAAAGTTGGTTCTGGAAACTACGGTAGGTTCAGTATTTTCCGGTGCAATGGCAACTTCAAGATTGATGTCAAATGTGTGTTTTCCTTTTTGCTGCAAATAAGGGAAAGGTGTCGGTTCCTGCTTTGGCCCTTTAGTTTTAAAAGGTTCCAATGCGTCCATAGTGATTATCCATGGAGAAATAGAAGTAGCAAAGTTTTTTGCTAAGAATGGTCCTAACGGCACATATTCCCATTTTTGGATATCGCGTGCGCTCCAGTCATTCATTAAAACCATTCCAAAAATATAATCTTCGGTTTCGGCAATGGGAATAGTTTCTCCCATAATATTGCAGTCGGTAGTGATGAAAGCAGTTTCCAATTCAAAATCGACAGATCGGGAAGGTCCAAAAACAGGTGAAGTTTCACCATTTGGCAGAATTTGCCCCATCGGTCTGTGAACAGGAATCCCTGACGGAATAATAGAAGAACTTCTTCCGTGATATCCTACAGGAACGTGAAGCCAGTTTGGCAGTAAAGCATTTTCGGGATCACGAAACATCTTGCCTACATTGGTTGCGTGTTCTCTGCTGGAATAAAAATCGGTATAATCGCCTATCAGTACAGGAAGCTGCATTTCTACATCTTCCATCTTGAAAATAACGATGTCTCTATGCTTGGTATTGTCTCTTAATTCAGGATTTGTAGCATCAAAAATTTCTGCAATTCTGTTTCGGACCAAACGCCATGTTTTTTGCCCGTCGGAAATAAAATCATTCAAAGTATCCTGCATGAACATATCATCTGTCAATTCAATTCCTTCGAAGTAATTTAACTGCTGTAAAGCACCTAAGTCGATTGCAAAATCACCAATTCTAGAGCCTACCGTCACAATGTTTTCTTTCGTCAGAAAAACTCCAAACGGAATATTTTGGATAGGGAAGTCGCTGTCTGGCTGTACCTCTAACCATGATTTTCTAGTAGTGTCGTTGGCTGTTATTGGCATGATAATGGTATTGTTTTGTTGAAAATTACTTGTCAAATATATTATAATCTAATTGTTTACCAAACGTTTTTTTGTATTTTTGCGTCAAATTAACGAAAATCAAAGAAATGCAACGCGACAAACAAATTTTTGACCTTATTTTAGAAGAACAAGACAGACAGATTCACGGGCTAGAACTTATTGCTTCAGAGAATTTTGTAAGTGACGAAGTAATAGAAGCAGCTGGTTCTATTTTAACAAATAAATATGCTGAAGGCTATCCTGGCAAAAGATATTACGGAGGTTGCGAAGTAGTTGACGTTGTAGAGCAGATTGCTATTGACAGAGCCAAAGAATTATTTGGAGCTGCATATGCAAACGTACAGCCTCACTCTGGTTCTCAGGCTAATGCTTCTGTGTACCACGCTTGTTTACAGCCAGGTGATAAAATATTAGGATTCGATTTGTCTCACGGTGGTCACTTGACTCACGGTTCTCCTGTTAACTTTTCAGGACGTGTTTACAATCCGGTTTTCTACGGTGTAGATAAAGAAACTGGAAGATTAGATTATGATAAAATTCAAGAAATAGCTACTAAAGAACAACCAAAATTAATCGTTGCAGGTGCTTCGGCATATTCTCGTGATATGGATTTTGAGCGTTTTAGAGTAATCGCAGACAGCGTTGGAGCAATTTTGATGGCTGATATTTCTCATCCAGCTGGGCTTATCGCAAAAGGTTTAATGAATGACCCAATTCCTCACTGTCATATTGTTACTACCACTACTCACAAAACATTGCGCGGACCTCGTGGAGGTTTGATTTTGATGGGTAAAGATTTTGAAAATCCATGGGGATTGAAAACTCCAAAAGGTGAAATCAGGATGATGTCTTCTTTATTGGACTTAGCTGTTTTCCCTGGAAATCAAGGAGGACCTTTAATGCATATCATTGCTGCAAAAGCGGTAGCTTTTGGAGAGGCTTTACAAGATGAGTTCTTTACTTATGCTATGCAATTGCAAAAAAATGCAAACGCAATGGCTGATGCTTTTGTAAAAAGAGGATACAATATTATTTCTGGAGGAACTGATAATCACATGATGCTGATTGACCTTAGAAACAAAAATATTTCTGGTAAAGATGCCGAAAATGCGTTGGTAAAAGCAGAAATCACTGTAAATAAAAACATGGTTCCATTTGATGATAAATCACCATTTGTAACTTCAGGTATCCGTGTTGGAACTGCTGCAGTTACTACTCGTGGTCTTGTTGAAGAAGATATGGAAACTATCGTTGATTTAATCGACAGAGTATTGTCTGATCACACAAACGAAGATGTTATCGAAGCGGTAGCAAGCGAAGTTGACGAAATGATGAGCGAAAGAGCAATTTTCGTATTCTAAATTTAGTTTAAAAGTTTAAAGTTTAAAAGTTTAAAGTTTTGTATTTGCCTAAAGCATCTCGAAACTTTAAACTTTTTTAGTTTTCAACTAACTTTAAACGTTAAACAAAAATAACTTTAAACAATAAAAAAAATGGGTGTATTACGATTACAGCTGCCAACCGACCCTAGATGGGTAAATATTGTAGAAAAAAATATAGAAGAAATCCTTACTGATCACGCTTGGTGCGAACAAAAGGCGGCTACCAACGCGATTACAATTATCACCAATAATTCGGAACATCAGGATTTGGTGAAGGATTTATTGGCTCTTGCCAAAGAAGAAATTGACCATTTTGAACAGGTACATAATATCATCATCAAACGCGGACTGAAATTAGGCCGTGAACGAAAAGACGATTATGTAAATGAATTGTACTTGTACATGAAAAAAAGCGGTGACGGAAGCCGAGTTTCGGGTCTTGTAGAACGATTGCTGTTTTCGGCAATGATTGAAGCCAGAAGCTGTGAGCGTTTTAAGGTTCTATCTGAAAATATTAAAGATGAAGAACTAGCTGTTTTTTACAGAGAACTGATGGAAAGTGAGGCTGGACATTATACCACATTTATAACTTATGCCCGAAAATACGGCGTTGGAATCGATGTCGAAAAACGCTGGAGAGAATGGCTTGCTTATGAAGAATCTATCATTGCTAATTACGGTAAAGGCGAGACCATTCACGGATAAGTTTTTTTAGTTTCAAGTTTAAGGTTTACTTGTGAATGGTTGAATCTCAAATCTGCATTCTCAAATCTCAAATTTAAATTTGTTGATAAAAGAATAATTAGTTTCTAAAGGATTTTAGGGAGTTCGCTTTCAAAAATGTTATATTTGAGAGTAACCAAAATCTATAGCCATGAGAATAGAAACTGACTTAAAATTAGGATTTAAAGACGTAATGATCAGACCCAAAAGGTCTACCTTAAAAAGCAGGTCTGAAGTCTCACTGGAACGGAATTTTAATTTTTTGCACAGTACATGTTCGTGGACGGGAATTCCAATTATGGCTGCCAATATGGACACTGTAGGGACTTTCGAAATGGCGGCAGTTTTGGCCAAAGAAAAACTGTTTACAGCCATTCATAAACATTATACTCTGCAGGAATGGAATGATTTCCTGCAAAAAGTTTCTCCGGATTTCTATAATTATATTGCGATAAGCACAGGAACCGGGAAAGAAGATTCCGTGAAAATTGCAGCCGTTATAAAGGCAAATCCGCAGCTTCGATTTATCTGCATTGATGTTGCAAATGGTTATTCGGAGCACTTTGTTCAGTTTTTAAAACAAACCCGAAAACAATATCCCGATAAAGTAATTATTGCCGGCAATGTGGTCACAGGCGAAATGGTCGAAGAACTATTGATTGCCGGAGCTGATATTGTAAAAGTCGGAATCGGTCCCGGTTCTGTGTGTACAACCCGTGTAAAAACAGGCGTTGGATATCCGCAGCTTTCGGCAATTATTGAGTGTGCCGATGCGGCGCACGGTTTGGGCGGTCATATCATCAGCGATGGAGGCTGCGCCATTCCAGGCGATGTAGCCAAAGCTTTTGGCGCGGGCTCTGATTTTGTGATGTTAGGCGGCATGCTGGCTGGACATGCCGAAAGTGGAGGCGAACTAATTGAAATAAAGGGACAAAAATTCAAACAATTTTACGGCATGAGTTCAGCAACAGCAATGGATAAACACGTTGGCGGTGTTGCCGAATACAGGGCAAGCGAAGGAAAAACGGTTCAAGTACCTTTCAAAGGCAAGGTTATAAATACAGTGCTGGATATTTTGGGAGGACTGCGAAGCACCTGTACTTATGTAGGCGCTTCACGATTAAAGGAACTTACCAAACGAACCACGTTTATACGAGTAAGCGAACAGGAAAATCAGGTTTTTACCAATTAATTTTTAAAACTAAATATAAAAGTAAGTTTATAAAATATTTATAGAAGTAGCTGGTTTTATATAAATTTGATACCAATAAAAAGCATTTTTACTCAACATGATTACAATTTCAGAAGCGACTAGTAACGATATTAAAACAATTCAAGAGATAGTTTTTATAACTTGGCCAATAACATATAAGGATATTTTATCTAGGACTCAATTGGATTATATGCTGAATTTGTTTTATTCGGAAGAATCTTTAATTGCTGAATTTAATAAAAGGAATCAATTATTTTATTTAATTACCGAAGAAGAAACTGTTTTAGGATTTATTGGAATTGAGCATCATTATCAGGGCGAGAGTAGGACGAAAATCCACAAAATTTATATTCTGCCCGAAACACAGGGCAAGGGAATAGGAAGAATTGTAGTTGAAGCAGTTGAAAAATTGGCTTTAGAAAATAATTCAACTTCAATTTTACTAAACGTAAACCGATTCAATAAAGCATTACATTTCTATCAGAAAATTGGTTTTAAAATTATTGATGAAGTTAATATCGAAATCGGGAATGGTTATCTCATGGAGGATTATGTTATGGAGAAAAAAAGCTAAATAAATTTATACTTGAACACTAAAAACCGAAGCAATCAAAGCTTCGGTTTTTTTGTGTTATGTTATTCCAAACTTGTATTATTCATTACTTCTTTTACATAATTTGCATGTTATGGCATATTGTAATTCAGAAAATAGTAATTTTAATCTTTTGATTATCAGTGTATTTATAGTAAAATTAAAATTAATAATTTATGGAAACATCACACATTTATCCGGGCGCACATACATTGAATGCCTACATAGCTATCAAAGGATGCAATGAAGCTATAGAATTTTACAAAAAAGCTTTTGGCGCAACAGAGAAAGGCATATTACTGCATCCAGACGGGAAAGTTGCTCATGCAGAAATAGTAATAGAAGGTTCCTTATTGATGCTGTCTGAAGAGAATAGTGATTGGGGGAATATAAGTCCAAAAACTATTGGAGGAAACCCTTTAACTTTTGGATTATATGTAAAAGATGTGGACGCCGTATTTCAAAAAGCGATTGATGCTGGTGCAACAGTCAGAATGGAACTGAAAGATGAGTTTTATGGAGACCGCACGGGACAGGTCGAAGATCCTTTTGGTTATAAATGGATGATAGCCACTCATAAGGAAGATGTAAGTTTTGGAGAAATGCAGAAAAAGTTCGACGAAATGGTTCAATAATATTTATTGATTTTTTATATATAATCTTTTGAAAATGAGATAAAAAGAAAGAAATTTTGGGTATTTGTAAAGTTAATTATTGTCGTCATTACAGTTGAAAATAGTAACTTTACTAAGGATAGTATGATATAAATTAACTTAAAAATATCTATTATGAAATCACAAATTGCAATTTATGATACCCACGACAAAGCTGTTGACGCTATAAAACGATTGAGTCAGGAAAATTTTTCCATGAATCATGTTTCGTTGTTGGGCAAGGCAGAAGTAGTGGAAGACCATATTCAAATCAAATCATTGGATACAATAAACAAGGCGCCTGCAATTGTTGGTATGGCAGGAGGGACATTAGTAGGATTGCTTAGTGGTATTGGTGTTTTTGCCATTCCCGGTTTTGGTTTTTTGTATGGTGCAGGTGCCCTTGTCGGAATTATTGCAGGGCTTGATATAGGTTTGATCGCTGGTGGTTTGGTTTCCCTTTTATCTTTTACGGGACTAAGGGAAGAAGAAGTGGTAAAATGTGAAGAGCATGTAAAAGATGGAAAATTTGTCTTAATTGTAAAAGGCGCCCTTGAGGAAATTGAAAGAGCCAAACGCATTTTACACACCGAAGGAAATCATTTGGAATTTATCAGTTAACCGATATTTTAATGGCTATTGTACTATAATGTCATGTTTGTAAAGCAACCCCTTTAAGCCGTCTAATGAAAAGATGGCTTTTTTTAATTTAGTCGTTTTGGGATCTATTGTATAATGCCGGCTTGTTTTGAAATTGGCTTTGTTAGCATTAGCTTTCGCAAATTCAGCGCGGTATAAATCGCAATTTTTAAAAAGGACTTCGGTTAAATCGGCGGACATAAAATCGACAGCAATTAAACTGCAGTTTACAAATGGTGTTTTCTTTATTTTTAAGGTATAAAATTTCGAAAAATCCAATATACAATTGTTAAACTGTACTTCAAAAATGAGTTTACTGCACATCGCAAAATTGACTTCCTTGATTTCGCATCGGTTGAAAGTCACGGTTCTCAAAGCCACATGATTTATTCTGCCTCTGCTAAAAATGCAGTCATTAAAAACGCAGTCAATAAAGGTAACATCCATAAAATTACTGGCAGAAAACGTGCAGTTGTTAAATGTACAGCACTCAAATTCCTTGAAATTGATTTCATCTACGCCATAAGTGTGACTGTTGTATTCTTGATCGAAAAAATATTCGGGCATTAAGAAATTAGATTTATGAATTATTAGCAAAGAAACGATTTCTATCGCTTAAAAAAAGCATGTGAATTAATATTTGTTTGACGAAAATTGAAACATTTCTCTGAACATCCTGTTGTTTTACATCCCATAATTTTATAGAAACGGATTAGAAAATCAATTTTTGTAAATATTAAATTATTAAAATTATTGTTGTATTGTTAATAAAGCGTAAATTATTGCAAAATTTAGGTTAAAGAAAACGATTTCGTTGATTTTTTTATGTCTCTATTTTTAAAAAAGGCTTTTTTATTTCGATCTTTTATTAATTTTGACATCGATATGAAAAGAGTAATAATAAATTTTATGTATTTGTGGATTCTGCTGATAGGTGGAAGCCAATTAATGCATGCTTATATATTACCTAAAAACTTAGTAGAATCTCCTTCTTGGGATTTCGTTAAAAAGCATCAGATAAAATACAAAACACTCGACTCAAACAGTGTTTTAATTGAAGAAGCTGATGTAGATTTGGACGAAGAGTTTCATAGCGGCGATAATCTTAATGATGGAAATGGCAATGATTTTGCTGTTAGCCACCACAAATTATTGGATAATTGGTATTTTACCTTTATCAATGATTTCATTTTCAAGGATTATACCAAACAAATTAAAATTTCGGCCACGCCTTGTGGTTATTCAAACCCTATATATCTTACAATAGGAGTTTTCAGAATTTGATCTATTTCACATCAATTACTAAAGGTGTGATTTATAGATGTCCAATGTTTGTATGTTAATGTTGGTGTGTTAATAATTTTTCATTCTTCGACAACTTAAGTTTCACCTTGGTAACTGACGGTCATTTCCTTGACTTAAGGAATTTTTATATTCCAAAATTTCCATTCGCTTAATTACCAATTTTATACTATGAAGAGAATTATTATGTTCACAGGCATATTTGCCGTGTTGTCTTTTGCCAGTTGTGCAGACAAGAAAGAAGAAAAAGTAGAAGTCGAAACATTTGCAGTCACCAATCCTGTAAAAATAGATACTTCGTTTACCAAGCAATATGTTGCGCAAATCAGGTCTTTCCGAAATATTGAGATTCGTGCTCAAGAAAAGGGATTTTTGCAAAATATTTATGTAGATGAAGGTCAGTTTGTAAAAGCGGGTCAGGTATTGTTCAGAATCATGCCAAAAGTGTATGAAGCGGAATTATTAGCTGCTCAAGCAGAAGAAAAAGCTGCTGAAATCGAGCTTAAAAATGCCAAGACATTGGCAGACAAAAATATAGTTTCAAAAAATGAACAGGCTGTTGCCCAAGCTAAATTAGATCAGGCAAAAGCCGAAGTTGCCCTTGCAAAAGTTCATTTGTCATTTACCGAAATCAGAGCTCCGTTTGACGGAACTATAGACAGAATCCCAAAGAAACTAGGAAGTCTTATTGATGAAGGTGAGTTACTTACCAGTCTTTCTGATAACAGTCAGATGTTTGCTTATTTTAATGTTTCAGAACCTGAATACTTGGATTATGAAACCAATGTTAAAGGAAGATCTCAGAACAGAGTGGGATTGCTTTTGGCTAACGGTACAACATTTAAGGACAAAGGAAATGTTGAAGTTATTGAAAGTGAATTTGATAACGAAACAGGAAACATTGCCTTTAGAGCAAGATTTCCAAATCCAACAAAATTGCTGAAGCATGGAGAAACAGGAAAAGTATTGATGCAAGCCCCGCTTCCTAATGTAATTGTAATTCCACAAAAAGCAACTTATGAAATTCAAGACAAAAAATATGTTTTTGTCGTGGATAAAAATGACGTGGTAAGTTCCAAGGAAATTACAATCAAGGGAGAAATTCCAGATTTATATATGATCGAGAGTGGTATAACTGTAAATGACAAAATCTTGTTGGAAGGCGTTCAGAAGGTTAAGGACAATGATAAAATCCACTACAAATACGAAGCACCTCAAGAAGTTATTACTCACTTGCGCTTAAAAGCAGAATAGTTTTAAGTAATCAGTATTCAAATGTTTATAGTATTCAGTAACAGTTTACTATGTAAGCACGAATTTGGTTTAATCATAAAAAATAGAAACAAATGTTTGATAAATTTATCCAAAGACCAGTTATGTCGATAGTGATATCGCTTATAATTGTCTTTTTAGGGGTGTTGGCGGTGATGAATCTGCCAATAACCCAATTTCCATCCATATCGCCACCAATGGTGAATATCACGGCTGATTATCCTGGATCTAATGGGGAATTGATGATCAAATCGGTTGTTATTCCTTTGGAAAGAGCCTTGAATGGAGTTCCAGGCATGAAATACATGACTTCCGATGCAGGAAATGATGGTGAAGCGAGTATTCAAGTAGTGTTTAACTTAGGTACCGATCCTAACCAAGCAGCTATTAACGTTCAAAACCGTGTGGCTTCGGTTACTAATAAACTTCCTCCGTTGGTAGTAAGAGAGGGTGTGAAAATTACTCGTGAGGTTCCGAGTATGTTGATGTACGTAAACCTTTTTAGTACCGATAAAAATACCGACCAGAAGTTCTTGTACAATTATGCAGATATCAATGTTTTGTCCGAATTAAAAAGGGTAAACGGTATTGGATCTGGAGATATTCTGGGAACTCGTGAATATGCAATGCGTATTTGGCTGAAACCTGATCGTATGTTGGCGTACAAAATTTCGGCAGAAGAGGTAATGGAAGCATTATCAAGCCAGAGTTTGGAAGCTTCGCCAGGAAAAACAGGTGAAGCCTCAGGAAAACGTTCCCAGGCATTCGAATATGTATTGAAATATTCGGGAAGGTTCACCACAAGAGAACAGTACGGCAATGTTATATTGAGGTCTAGTCCAAACGGGGAAATTTTGCGTTTAAAAGACGTTGCCAATATAGAATTTGGAAGTTCGATGTATGATATTTATTCAAATTTGAATGGAAGACCATCAGCGGCAATCGTTTTAAAACAATCTTTTGGCAGTAATGCCAACCAGGTTATCGAAGATTTGAAGGCCAAATTAGAAACCATCAAGAAAAAATTCCCAAAAGGAATGGATTATGAAATTTCGTATGACGTTTCTAAATTCCTTGATGCTTCCATCGAAAAAGTAATTCACACCTTGATTGAAGCTTTTATTTTGGTGGGATTGGTTGTGTTCCTTTTTTTGGGAGACTGGCGTTCTACGGTTATTCCTGCTATTGCTGTACCAGTTTCGTTAATTGGAACTTTCGCATTCATGCAATTTTTTGATATTTCGCTAAACTTAATTACACTCTTTGCATTGGTTTTGGCTATCGGAATCGTCGTCGATGATGCGATTGTGGTTATTGAAGCCGTCCATGCCAAGATGGAGGAGGAACATCTCTCCGCATTGAAAGCGACCAAAAAAGCGATGCACGAGATTTCGGGAGCTATTATTGCAATTACGTTCCTGATGGTGGCGGTATTTATTCCTGTTACGTTCATGTCGGGTCCTGTAGGGATGTTTTACAGACAATTCTCTATTACAATGGTGACTGCAATTGTACTTTCGGGTGTTGTGGCATTAACATTAACACCTGCACTTTGTGCGATGATGCTGACCAATAATCATGGAGCACCTAAAAAGAGAACACCTATAAACCGATTTGTTGATGGTTTTAACAATATGTTTAACCTTACGCAAACTAAATATCAAAATGTACTTGCTAAAATTGTGAACAGAAGAGCGGTTACAATTGTTGTGCTTTTAGGATTTTGTGCAGGAACTTGGTTTGTCAGTAGTACAGTTCCTTCCGGATTTATTCCAAATGAAGATCAAGGGATGTTTTATGCCATTATCCAAACGCCTCCAGGTTCATCATTGGAAAGAACAAATGATATTTCAGTGAAACTTCAAAAAATTGCAGAAGGTGTAGAAGGAGTAAAATCAGTTTCTTCATTAGCGGGGTATGAAATTTTGACTGAAGGTACAGGTTCTAATGCAGGGACTTGTTTGATCAATCTTGAAGATTGGAATGACAGAAAACATTCTGTTCAAGAAATTATGACCGAGTTGGAAGAAAAGTGTAAAGATATTCCAGGTGCAAATATTGAGTTTTTCCAACCGCCAGCAGTGCCAGGATATGGAGCTGCGGGAGGATTTGAGCTTCGTTTGTTGGACAAAACGGGTTCGGGCGATTATAAGAAAATGGAAAAAATAAATAATGATTTTGTAAAAGAACTCAACAAACATAAGGAATTATCAAATGTATTCAGTTTTTATAGTGCCAGTTTTCCTCAGTATATGATGAAAGTGGATAATGATTTGGCACAACAAAAAGGAGTATCTATTGAAAACGCCATGAATACGTTGTCTACCTTGGTGGGAAGTAATTACGAAATCAGTTTCATTAAATACGGAATCAATTACAAGGTAATCGTTCAAGCGGCTCCGGAATATCGTGCCCAGCCAGACGATATTTTAAAACTTTATGTAAAGAACAATAAAGATGAGATGGTGCCTTTTTCTGCGTTCATGAAATTGGAAAAAGTGTACGGTCTTTCGGAAATTACCAGACATAACATGTATACTTCTACGGAGATCAGTGGAGCAGCAGCGCCAGGATACAGCTCTGGAACTGCAATTAAGATTGTTCAGGAAGTGGCAGCCGAAAAATTGCCTAGAGGATATGACATTGACTGGGCAGGTATTTCTGCCGATGAGGTTGCACAGGGTAATCAGGCAATTTGGGTTTTCCTTATCTGTCTAGGTTTCGTTTACTTGGTTTTGGCAGCACAATATGAAAGTTTCATTCTGCCTTTCTCAGTAATTTTATCGTTGCCGGCAGGTATATTTGGAGCTTTCCTCTTGCTGAAATTTACGGGATTGGAGAACAATATCTATGCCCAGGTTGCCATGGTAATGCTTATTGGTTTACTGGGTAAAAATGCCGTTTTGATTGTGGAGTTTGCCATCCAAAGGCACGCAGCAGGAAGATCGGTATTAGAAGCTGCCATGGAAGGTTCAAAAGCGAGGTTCCGCCCTATTTTGATGACTTCATTTGCGTTTATTGCAGGTTTATTACCATTGGCGTTTGCGACAGGTCCGGGTAAAATTGGTAATAGAACCATTGGTACGGCAGCAGCAGGAGGGATGCTGATAGGAACAATCTGTGGTGTGTTTATAATTCCCGGATTGTATTATGTTTTCGGTAAAATAGCTGAAAGATTTACCTATGTAAAAAATCAAAAAGAAAATCCATTAACCGAAGAATTTGATGATAATCATGCATAAAATAAAGCTTTATAAATATACTGTCCCGCTAGCAATTTGTCTAGCGGTGACAAGTTGTACACCAACGCTCGCGCCCTTGGCCGAAACTAAAGCCGTTCCGCAGTCTTTCGATAAAAGTACCGACACTACAACTATTGCCGCCACTCCTTGGCGCACTTATTTTAAGGATCCAAACTTGGTAAACCTGATTGATACTGCCCTGAAAAATAATCAGGAGTTACAAATCACGCTGCAGGAAATTGAAATTGCCAAAAATGATATCCGTGTAAAAAAAGGACTGCTATTGCCACAGGTTGGACTAGCTGCAGGAGCAGGAATTGAAAAAGTGGGACGCTATACCAGCCAAGGTGCGGGTGACGCTTCGACCGAAATAATGCCTGATAAGGAAATGCCGGATCCGTTGGGTGATTTCAAAATTGGCGCTTACGCAAAATGGGAAGTAGATGTTTGGAAAAAACTACGAAATTCCAAGAAAGCTGCTGTGAGCCGTTATTTGTCAACAGTGGAAGGGAAAAATTTTGTAATCACTAATCTTATTGCCGAGGTAGCCGATTCGTATTACGAATTATTGGCCTTGGACAATCAATTGGAAATTGTAAGGCAGAATATCACTTTGCAGAGCAATGCTTTGGAAATAGTTAAAATTCAGAAAGAAGCTTCGAGAGCAACAGAATTAGCGGTTCAGAAATTTCAGGCTGAGGTGATGGCTTCCAAAAGTTTGGAATTTGACATTCTTCAGAACATAAAAGAGACGGAGAATAAAATCAATTTCTTGTTAGGTCAATATCCGCAGGAAATAAAGAGAGACAAAACTAATTTTGCCACCTTACTGCCATCGGCTGTAAATTCGGGGATTCCATCACAATTATTGGCTAATCGTCCCGATATCAAACAAGCCGAATTGGAACTTGAAGCGGCAAAACTGGACGTAAAAACAGCACGTGCCGAGTTTTATCCTTCGCTTGATATTACTGCCGCAATTGGAGTCAATGCGTTTAAACCGTCTTATCTGTTTACGCTTCCAGAGTCATTATTGTATTCATTGGCTGGAGATTTAGCAGCTCCCTTGATTAACAGAAATGCAATTAAGGCAGAATACAGTTCGGCCAATGCCAGACAAATTCAGGCTTTATATAATTATGAGCGCACGATTCTGAATGCCTATATCGAAGTTGCGAATCAGCTTTCTAAAATCAGTAATTTAGAAAAAAGCTATGATTTAAAATCACAGCAGGTGGCGGCTTTGAACCGTTCGATTGATGTGGCTGGCGATTTGTTCAAGTCGGCCAGAGTCGATTATTTTGAAGTTTTAATGACACAGCGCGATGCATTGGAGTCAAAACTCGAATTGATAGAAACCAAAAAAGAACAGCTTAATGCTTCTGTATATGTGTACAGGGACTTAGGTGGAGGTTGGAAATAATCCTTAAATAATATTGCAGTACAACTTTATAATACCATTTTTTTAGTTGCCAAAAGCCCTAAACATGTCAAAGTGTTTGGGGCTTTTTTTGTATTGATAATCTTTATCAGATTTGTAAATTAAAAAGTATTGTAGATATATATCAGGCAATCCCATAAATTGTTAAGGTTATAGCCTTGTAAAAAATGCTTTTACAGCAAATTACAATAGAGCAAATGGGCTTTTACCCGTTAGATTGTTCCGATGGAAATTTACTCATATCCATAAAGAAAATTTCCCAGGTATGTCCGTCAAAATCTTCAATGGTACGCTGCACCATAAATCCGTAGTCTCTCAGTTCGTTGGGTTCAATTCCGCCAGCGTTAAGACCATTGGCTACTATGCTATTTACCTCGTCCAAACTTTCTACCGATAATGAAAAAAGTCCTGCTACGTTGGCTTTGGTATCTGCAATGGGTTTGTCTGTAAAATTTAAAAACTTTTCGTGGGACAATAACATTACAAAAATGTTTTCACTCCACACCATGCATTTTCCTGTCTCGTCCGAAAATTGAGGATTGTTGGTAAATCCTAATGCGGTATAAAAGGCCATGGATTTGTCAAGGTCTTTTACTGCTAAATTGATAAATACTTGTTTTGCCATTTTATTGTGTTTTTAGATTATATTGTTTATGTTCAAGGTTTACTTGTTTACATCTTTAATACTACAAAGATTGTTTTTTTTATTCTATCAAATATAAAACGCCGCAAAAAAAAAATCTTGCAGCGTTTAAATAAAATATCATGGAAGGTTTTGTTTTAAAAAGCAATTCCAAGCTGTATGCCTGATGTAAAAGTTGCTGGGTGATCATTTCCAAATCGGATTGGAAATGGCAATGAAACATAATAGCTGCAATTGTCAGCCTTGATTACCGTTTTGGTAATTACCGGTGTTACGCCAAATCGACCATTGGTTTCAAAGGCTGCCCTACCGGCAAAAGTGTAACCGTGTCCCAAAGCTACCAAAACTCCGGGATGAAACAGTACACTATTCACTTTACTGATTCCGTCATCTGTTTTTATGGTGGGAGCAATTTCAAATGAGAAACCAATTTTTGCGTTTTTCCAGATATTAATTCCTGTTGGAAAAGTAACAGCATAATAATCTCTGAAATTTACTGTAGTTTCTTCGTTGCTTACCGTTACTATGGAGTGCAACACGGAGAAGTATCCAGTTATTTTTGGGTAGTTTGTTTGCGAAAAAACAGAAGTATTCATTACCAGTAAAACTAAAAGAAGCGCATGTCTAATTTGTATCATAATGTTATTTATTTATGACGACAAAATTAACCACACTAAAAAGGTAGAAATAGTATGTTATTTACCTTTTGTATCTGAATTACTTTTTTGTGAATTTTTTCGATAAGAGGACGGATTCTTTCCGGTGCTCTGCTTGAATATCCTTGTAAAATGGCTTTGATCCGAGAATCCGGTCATGTATGCTATTTCGGTGAGAGTATATGAGGTATTCTGAATAAGAGCGATTGCTTTTTCGATTCGTAATTTTCTAACATACTCTCCAAAATTCAAATCATCAAAATACTTTGAAAATTCCCTTGATAAATAGGAGGGATTAAGTTCTAAATCGTTCGATATTTTTTTTAGGTCAAAAGTAAATTGAGCGTCTATTTGATCCTGTATAATTGCTTTTAAATCTTTTACCCAAACAGGCGTTTTTTTGTTGCTTGTTTTTTTCTCTTTCAAAAATTTATGATACACCTCATGCAGCATATTTTCGAAAGGGCTATTTTGCAAATGGTTTTGTTTGTATAAATGGGTTGCCCAACTGTATAACGCATCATAAATCATCATACCGCTTTCCAGTAATTTATAATCATCGGTAATGTTATACGAAAGCCCCGCAGAAATTGCCCAAAGCCCTGCTGATTCCTTTGCGATTTCATGCCTGTCGGTGTCGGCACCACGTACAATAGCCGCAATAATGTGAATCGCAGGATCTTTTATTTCGTATTTTTTTACAATGTAATCAAAGGTGCTTTGTTCTTGGTAATGCGTGAATTCCACATTGGGGATATCAAACGGTATGGCTTCCAGTTCTTTTGCCTTGCTAATAACTTCACCAAATGGGACGTATATAAAGGTAGCCTCCTTGTCTACAAAATTTTTTATAAGCCAAGGGCTGGCTATTCTATCGATTTTAGGGCGTTCTCGGGTAATCCATTTCATGTACAGCGAATTAATGCAGGTAAAATTACAAGATAATAATTGATTTAATTTGCTTAAAAAGAAAAATTTCAGAGCGGATAATTAACAGTCTTAGTTTGTATAATTTTTTTGCAGTTTATGAAAACAAAAAACAAAATTTCTTACATTTGAAGCCTATTGATTATTAATACTAACACAAATTATTAAATGAAAAAAATTGTTTTTGCACTGTTGTTTGTTTCTTCAATTATGACCGCTCAAGACATGGATGTTGTAAAAGGAGATTTTGGATTCTTAAAGGATCAAAAAGAGGTAAATGTCGAATTTGATTATTCTAAATTAACTTTGTTGAAAGAGAAACTTACTGAGGAAAAGTATGTTGCAAATAGAACAAAGGAGCTAAATGAAAAATCGAAAAATACTGGTGATATCTGGAAAAAGAAATGGGCTGCCAGCAAAGATCAAATTTGGAATCCAAAGTTTTTGGAATTAATGAATGTTGTTTTTAATAAAGACGGAAAAGATGTTACTTTCCAAGAGGGATTAACTTCTGCAAAATATACATTGATTGTAGAAGCTGTTTGGGTTTATCCGGGTTGGGACGCCGGAGTAATGAAGCAGGCTGCAAAAGTTACTACTAATTTGAAGTTTGTTGAAACGGCCAATAAATCAAATGTATTGTTGGAAGTTTCGAGTGAAGAGGCGCCTGGAGACCAATGGGGAAATAATTTTAGTAATGAATCCAGAATTGGAGAAGGTTTTGCAAAAACAGCTAAATCACTAGCGAAATTGCTTTTGAAAAAAGCTTATAAATAATTTTATTAATTCATAATTAAGGATAATCTGCTGAAAAAGTAGATTATCCTTTTTTAATTTTGAAAAAAATGAACAAAATAACAACCTTACTATTTTTATTTGCTTTGACGAATCTTTCTGCACAGCGATTTAATATTTTATCAGGTAAGTTGAGTAATTTAAAAGGTATTTCTGAGTATAATGTTACTTTTGATTATTCGAACCAAGAAGTAAATGGGTTTGAAACTGAAGAAGCTTTTCTAAATGAGAAAACAGATAAAAGAAAGGGTGACGCTGTAAATGCCGATCAATTTAAAAAAGATTGGTTTGAAGACAGAGAAAGTAAATACGAACCAAAGTTCATAGAATCTTTTAACAAGCGATTTAAAACAGGCGAATTAAAAGTTGATAAAAATACCAAAGCAAAGTATACAATAATCATAAAAACTACATGGATTTATCCTGGATATAATGTAGTTGTTGGTGCCGAACCAGCAAAAATAAGTGCTATTATAACCGTTGTAGAAACTCTAAATCAAAATAAATCTTTATTGAGTATAGAATTTGATAAAGTAATTGGATTAGAGCAAGGTCAATTTGATTTTGATCAAGGATTTCGTATTGCCGGTGCATATGAGAAATTGGCAAAAAATTTCGCTATGCAGTTAAAACGTTTTTTATAAGCAGTTACCGTTATATGAACTTTACTATACTTACTTCATAAAAAAAAGAAAAATCCACAAATTAGTTCATTTTTTTTTGTAATGTAAAAGCTGTGCTAATTTGTGATTTTATAGTTAGTTTTTAATAAAAACTATTTTGTTCTAAATCGAAGAGTATGAATTAGTTTTTTATTTTTTATTTTCCATTTCGATGATATGTGCCATATTTCTGATGAGATTATCATGTTTTTTCACAAAAGGATTTTCTTCATCCCAAACATAACCTGCGAGTACAGCACATATTTTTCTTTTTACATCGGGATTTTCGGGCTGATGAAAAAACAAAGTCTGAAGGTTTCCAGTGTACCATTCCTTTACATAAGTGGTAAATACCGCAATTCCGCGTTTCATGTAAGTCGTAAATTCTTCTTCCCAGTCCACTGCAATGCCTTGTGATTCCTTTAGAAATAATTTGGCTGCAAGCATACCTGACTCCGTTGCAAAGGCAACCCCTGATGAAAATACTGGATCCAAAAACTCTGAACTGTTTCCAGTTAAGGCAAAACCGTCTCCGTACATTTTTTTGACAGAACGAGAGTAATTCTCCAATTTGATTGGTTCGAATAAAAAATCGACACCCGCAAAGCGTTTAATATAATAGTCTGAAAGTTGAATGGCATTTTTCAAGGCTTCGGCGTTGTCCTTGTTAGTAGAAAGCGAATTGATAAAATCAGTTGGACCTACAACACCCAAGCTGGTATTTCCATTGGAAAAAGGAATAACCCATAACCAAACCTGAGTTTCAAGTATGTCAAATGAAATCATTGTTCCTTCTTCACCTTCTGGACGATTTTTGTCGACAACGTGGGTAAAAATAGAGGAATGGGGATCCAGTTTTGAAGGAGTATCCAAGTCTAACAATCTAGGTAATACTCTTCCATAACCACTGGAGTCAATAATGAATTTGGCATGAATTTCTTTTAAAACTCCGTTTTTATCTTTTACAACCGTGGTTGAATTTTTTCCTTCAAAAGCAACCGAAATTACTTCGGACTCAAATTCCAAATCAATGCCTTTTCGAATTACCTCTTGCGCCATGGTGTTGTCAAAATCTGCTCGGGGTACTTGCCAAGTCCAATCCCAGCCTTCGGAAAATTTATTGCTAAAATCGAAAACACAAATTTCTTCGCCTCTAATGAAACGGGCGCCCAGCTTTTTCTCAAAGTTCATGGCGTCGAGACTTTCAAATAATTCAGCTTCGGCAAAATGATCCATTACTCTGGGAATAAGGCTTTCGCCTACAACAATTCTAGGAAATTTTGTTTTTTCGACAACCTTGATCTTGATTCCTTGTTTATGAAGATAAGAAGCAGAAACACATCCAGATGGTCCGGCTCCAATGATTAAAACATCTACGAATTCTTGTAACATTTATTATTTGGAATTAAATTTCTAAAAATAAAAGATAACTACTATTACCAATAGTATCTGTTGGATTGTGCAAATTTAAATATTTATCATTCTATACTATTCTTTTTTTGCATTTAATCAAGGTATGGCTCATTCCAATGATTTCATGCATTTCGTCTACTGCAAAACCTACTTTTTCAATGATTTTTAAAATATCTTTTGAATGAAACATTTGACTGTTTCCGTTGGCAACGGCTGTAAAATAAAGTGAGGTTGCGTGCAGGCTGTATGTGGAAGACTGGAATCTTTGTAAATCCCAAAAGGTTTCCAAGATATAAAAACTGGTGCTATCCGACATTGCAGCATGCGCTTTACTGAAAATTTTTTCTATTTCTTCCAAAGAAAAACAATCGATAAACTGACTCATCCAAATGACATCAAAATCCTTTGGTAAAACGCTCGAAGGGTCGAGTAGATTAATGTCCTTGGTAAATATTCTATCTTCGAGATTGTTTTCGGCGATATTTTTTTGAGCCATTTTGGTTTGTCCGGGTAAATCTAGAATAGTGATTTTTACCGTTGGATTATGTTTGGCACATAATAAGGCAAATTTTCCCGTGTTGCCCCCCACATCCATAATGGTTTTGGGATTGGAATTGAATAGAATGGGCAAAACATCCGGAAAAGTATAATCGGAATAAAAATGATCAAAATCGAACCAGCTTTTTTTAACTTTTTCGGGCAATTCAGATAATCCTATATAAACAGTGTCCCAATTCCCCAGTTCCTTTAACCCTTTTGGCTTGCCCTCTACTATAGATTCCTCGAGATGATTCATGGCAAAATAGTTGACATCCTGCGTGAAATCCATATTAATATTGGTAGCTTCGTCTCTTAGAATAAAATAGCCTGTTTTGGTCAATATAAATTCGTTGTCCCTTAGATAAACCAATTCCAGGCTTAGACCGGCTTCGAGCAGTACTTTTACGCCGTAAACAGATAAGTTTAATGATGTGGCAATAGTTTCTATATTTGCCTTTTTGTGATGAAACAAATAGTCTAAAATCCCTAGGTTTCGTAGTGATTTTGCAGCCTGAAACATTATGGGGGCAAAAGCAATTTTTTGTGCGTCTAAGTTAGCTTGAATAACGGTTTTTTTGTCCGAACCAAAATCTTTCATTTATTTTGATTTAAAATTAGTTGTATGTGTTTGTTTTAGTTGTAGTTAGGTGTTTTTTTGAACGATAATTGTAAAATAGAACATCGTTTTGCAAAATTTAGCGATATTATGCTACATTTGCTCATTCAAATTAAACACATTAAATTCTAAATAAAAACAAAATTGTAATATATTTAGTGTAAAAAAAACAAATACAAGTTAATGAATACTATAAAGGAATATTTAAGTCTAAAAGAGTTTGAATCTGTAATTTTTGATAATAATAAAATCGATATCAGTCAGGATGTTTTAGATAGAGTTAATGAAAGTTTTGATTTTTTAAAGGAATTTTCAGTTAACAAAGTTATTTATGGTGTAAATACTGGTTTTGGCCCTATGGCTCAGTACCGTATAAAAGATGAAGATCGCATACAACTACAATATAATTTGATTCGCAGCCACGCTTCCGGTACAGGAAAACCATTGAACGCTACTTGTGTCAAAGCGGCAATATTGGCACGATTAAATACACTTTCCTTAGGTAATTCAGGAGTTCATCCGTCAGTAATTCATCTGATGAAAGAACTCATCAACAAAGATATTACCCCCTTGATTTTTGAACATGGTGGAGTGGGAGCGAGTGGCGATTTAGTACAATTGGCTCATTTGGCTTTGGTTCTTATTGGTGAAGGAGAGGTTTTTTATAAAGGCGAAAGAAGAACTACTGCAGAAGTTTTTGCAATAGAAAAACTGGAACCTATTCAAGTAGAAATTAGAGAAGGTTTGGCGTTAATGAACGGAACTTCGGTAATGACCGGAGTAGGAGTCGTAAATGTGCACAATGCTAATAAATTAATAGATTGGTCTATAAAATTTTCTGGAGCTATTAATGAAGTTGTACAAGCGTATGATGATCATTTCTCCGAGGAATTAAACAATACAAAACGTCATCTGGGACAACGAGAAATAGCTTCCAGAATGCGTTCGAATCTTGCCGATAGTGCCTTGATTAGAAAAAGAGAAGATCATCTATATTCTGGCGAAAACACTGAAGATGTTTTTAAGGAAAAAGTTCAGGAATATTATTCGTTGCGTTGTGTTCCCCAAATTTTGGGACCAATATTGGAAACCATAAATAATGTGGCTTCCATTCTTGAAGAAGAATTTAACTCTGCAAACGATAATCCTATTATAGATGTAAAAAATCAGCATGTATATCATGGCGGAAATTTTCACGGAGATTATATTTCGCTGGAAATGGATAAGTTGAAAATTGTCATTACCAAATTGACAATGCTTGCTGAAAGACAGCTGAATTATTTATTGAATTCCAAAATTAATGAACTTTTGCCTCCATTTGTGAATTTGGGAACCTTGGGATTTAATTTCGGAATGCAGGGAGTACAATTTACGGCGACTTCGACTACTGCCGAAAATCAAATGCTATCAAATCCTATGTATGTTCACAGTATTCCAAATAATAATGACAATCAGGATATTGTAAGTATGGGTACGAATGCTGCCGTGATTACCTCCAAAGTTATAGAAAATGCTTTTGAAGTTTTAGCAATAGAGTTAATAACAATTGTTCAGGCCATTGATTGTTTAGAGCAAAAAGACCAGATTTCATCTGTAACCAGAAAAATATATGATGATGTTAGGGTAATAATTCCAAGGTTCGAAAAGGATCAGGTTATGTATCCTTTTGTGCAAAAGGTAAAAGACTATTTGATTAATAACTAATCAGCAATTTAAAATATAAAATTTACGTATGAAATGTGCATTGGTAACAGGAGGTTCAAGAGGAATTGGTAGTGCTATTTGCGAAAAATTGGCGCAGGATAGTGACTATCATATTTTAATTAATTACCATTCCAATAAAAAAGCTGCTGAAGAAACTTTGGAAGCCGTAGTGGCAAAGGGTGCTACAGGGGAAATTCTGCAATTTGATGTTGCTAATTTTACCGAAGTTCAATCGGTGTTGACACAATGGCAAGAAGCAAATCCAAAAGCGGTTGTGGAAGTGATTGTAAACAATGCAGGAATTACAAAAGATGGTTTGTTCATGTGGATGAGTCAAGAGGATTGGTCAAGTGTTATAAATACCAGTTTGAATGGTTTTTTTAATGTGACCAACTTTTTTATGCAAAAAATGCTTCGTAATAAATATGGACGAATAGTAAATATGGTGTCTTTATCAGGAGTAAAAGGAACGGCAGGGCAAACCAATTATTCGGCTGCCAAGGGTGCTATAATAGGTGCGACCAAAGCTTTGGCACAAGAAATAGCCAAAAGAAACATTACTGTAAATGCCGTTGCTCCAGGTTTTATAAAAACAGATATGACTAGTGAGCTTGATGAAGCAGAATTAATAAAAATGGTACCATTAAATCGTTTTGGTGAAGCTGATGAGGTAGCGGATTTGGTTAGTTTTCTTGTTTCCAGGAAAGCCAGTTATATTACCGGTGAAGTGATAAATATTAATGGTGGAATTTATTCATAAAATAAAAGTTGTCAATGAATAATAGAGTAGTCATAACAGGAATGGGAATTTATTCCTGTATTGGAACATCGCTTGATGAAGTAAAGGATTCGTTATTTGAAGGAAAGTCTGGAATTGTATTTGACCCAGAGCGCAAAGAATTTGGTTTTAGATCAGCTTTGACGGGTACTGTACCTAAGCCGGATTTGAAAAATTTACTTTCTAGAAGACAAAGAATAAGTCTTGGTGAGGAAACCGAATTTGCATACATGGCAACTATCGAAGCCTTAAAAAATGCCAATATCGATAATGCTTTCTTTGAAAAAAACGAAGTCGGTATCATGTATGGTAATGATAGTGTATCCAAAGCTATTATTGAGGCAACGGATATTATTCGCGAGAAAAAAGATACTACTTTAATAGGTTCGGGGGCAATTTTCAAGTCCATGAATTCGACAGTTACAATGAATCTTTCTACTATATTTAAGTTAAGAGGAATAAATTTGACCATTAGTGCAGCCTGTGCCAGTGGTTCTCATTCAATTGGAATGGCATACTTTTTGATTAAAAGTGGTTTTCAGGACTTAATTATCTGTGGAGGAGCCCAAGAGATTAATAAGTATGCGATGAGTAGTTTTGATGGTTTGGGTGTTTTTTCTGCAAGAGAAAATGAGCCAACCAAAGCTTCAAGACCTTTTGATGCCAATCGCGATGGATTAATTCCAAGCGGTGGTGCTGCCACCTTGATTTTGGAGTCTTATGATTCGGCAATAAAAAGAGGAGCTACTATCTTGGCTGAGGTAATTGGTTATGGATTTTCATCCAATGGAGGCCATATCTCTACTCCAAATGTTGAAGGGCCATCTACAGCAATGCAAAGAGCCTTGAATGATGCGGGAATAAAGTCAAAAGAAGTGGATTATATTAATGCACATGCAACATCAACTCCAGTAGGGGACGATAATGAAGCAAAGGCCATTTTTGAAGTTTTTGGAGAGAGTAATCCTTATGTTAGTTCAACAAAATCAATGACAGGACACGAATGTTGGATGGCGGGAGCAAGTGAGGTAATTTATTCTATTTTGATGATGCAGAATGATTTTATAGCACCAAATATTAATTTGGAAACTCCAGATGCGGATGCTGCAAAATTAAATTTAGTGAAAACTACATTAAATAAAAAAATTGATATATTTTTGTCGAATTCCTTCGGTTTTGGAGGTACAAATTCCGCATTAGTAGTTAAAAAGTATAAAAAAAGTAATGAATAAAGAAGCAATTATTGAGAGAGTAAATGGGTTTTTAATTGATGAATTTGAGGTAGATAGCGATGATATCCAATCTGAAGCAAATTTAAAAGACACTTTGGGACTGGATAGTTTGGATTATGTAGATCTTGTTGTATCCATCGAATCAAACTTTGGGGTAAAATTGGTCGAAGGAGATTTTGTAGGAATAGACACGTTTCAAAGTTTTTATGATCTTATAGAAAATAAAATTAAATCAAAGGCTTAATTTAATGAGTCAGTGGGATGGAAAATCGAAAGGCACTGTTCTTGGATACAAAATTTTTGTTTTCTTCATTAATAAAATTGGAGTAAAATCGGCATATTTTGTACTTTATTTTGTAGCAGCATATTATTTTATTTTCCTAAAAAAAAGCAATGCCTCAATCTTTTATTATTTTAGAAAAAGATTGGGGTATTCGTATTTTAAATCAAAAACGATGGTTTTTAGAAGTTATTATACTTTTGGACAGACCATTATTGATAAAATTGCAATTGGCGCTGGCCTAAAGGATAAGTTTACTTACGAACATGACGGAAAGGAATTTATTATCAAGTTGTTGAAAGAAAAAAAAGGAGGCGTATTAATTAGTGCTCACATTGGAAATTTTGAGATAGCCGAACATTTTTTTAGTGAAGTTGATTTTAATCTGCAAATAAATTTAGTTACTACCGATTTAGAGCATTCTGCAATAAAAAAATATCTTGAAAGTATTACTCAAAAACCAAGAATTAATTTTATACTAATCAGTGACGATTTGTCTCATATTTTCGAAATTAATTCTGCTCTTGCCAGAAACGAATTAGTTTGTTTTACGGGCGACCGTTATTTTGAGGGCGTGAAATCGTTGAATGAAAAATTACTGGATCAGGAAGCTCTTTTTCCTGCAGGGCCTTTTCTTATTGCCTCTAGATTAAAGGTACCGGTTCTTTTTGTTTACGTGATGAAAGAACCAAATTTGCACTATCATCTGTATACAAGGGAAGCCAAGGTGAAACATCGTGATGAAAAAGCATTGCTTAAAGAATACACCGAAAGCGTTGAAGGTATGGTGAAAAAGTATCCACTGCAATGGTTTAATTATTTTGATTTTTGGAACCAACTTGACAAATAATAAGTTGAATTAAAAATTAAATAAGATTAGAAAAAATACTTATTTTTTGATAATTAAATTGCTTTTTTAATCTATTGATTATTAACATTTTGTTAAGAATTAAAAAAAATAAGCTGCTTTTTTTTGGAAAGATATAAGTGACAATTGGTTTTAATTAGAATTTTGGTTTAAATTCGTTTTCTCTAAAAAAAACTTCAATGAAAAATGTCCTTGTAATCTACTATTCTCAATCGGGACAATTAAAAACTATTGCTAGAAATATAGCAAAACCATTTTTAAATTCTGAAAACATAAATGTTGTGTTTCATGAAATTAAAATGGAGCAGCCATTTCCGTTTCCTTGGAATAATGATGCGTTTTTTAATGCTTTTCCAGAATCTTTTTTGCAAATTCCCGCTTCTATCAAACCAGTTCCAAATGAGATAATGGAAATGAAGTTTGACTTGATCCTTTTGAATTATCAAGTATGGTATTTGACGCCTTCAATTCCCATAAATTCCTTTCTGAAAAGCCCGGAAGCTAAAATTTTATTTCAAAACACACCAGTTGTAACAATAAACGGCTCCAGAAACATGTGGTTTATGGCGCAGGAAAAAATCAAGACCTTGTTGAAACAAAATAATGCCTTGTTAAAAGGAAATATTGCGTTGGTCGATAGAGTAGGAAATTTAATAAGTGTTATAACAATTGTAGAGTGGATGTTTTCCGGAGTGAAAAAAAAATATCTTGGGATTTTTCCATTGCCCGGCGTTTCTGATAAGGATATAAGCGAATCTACAAAATTTGGCACGGCAATTCTTTCCAGTTTTGAAGGAAACGATTTGGATAATTTGCAATCAAAATTAGTCAAAATTGATGCTGTAAAAGTCAGTTCCTATTTGATTAAAGTGGATAAAACAGCCAATAAGATTTTTTCAAAATGGTCTAATTTTATTATAAAGAAAGGTGAGTCCAGAAAGTTTTGGACAAAAATATTTAAAATGTATTTAATAGTGGCTATATGGCTAGTTTCGCCAATAGTTTATATATTACACATTCTTACATATCCGTTAAAAGCAAAAAAAATAAAGCAGGAATTAGAATATTATAAAGGAGTAAATTAGATTATATGTTTGATGTATATATTACAAAAGCGGCTAAATGTTTACCAAATGAGGCTATTTCGAATGATGAAATGGAGGATTATTTGGGTTTGATAAATGAAACAGCATCCAAGGGCAGAAGATTAATACTAAGAAACAATAAGATTGTAAGTCGTTATTATGCACGAGATAAGAATGGAAATAGCACTCACAATAATGCCGAAATAACTCATATAGCCATTCAAGGATTATTTGATGATCGTTTTACCGATCAAGATATGGAATTATTATCTTGTGGAACTGCTACTCCAGATGTACTTATTCCATCTCATGCTGCAATGGTACATGGTTTGTTAAAGAATAAAAATCTGGAACTTAATTCATCCTCAGGAGTGTGTTGCTCCGGAATGAATGCCTTGAAATTTGGTTTTCTTTCGGTTAAATCTGGAAATACAAATAATGCAGTTTGTGTTGGTTCCGAAAAAGTTTCTTCGTGGTTGGCTGCCAATAGATATGAAAATGAAATTGTCAATCTAAAAAAAATGGAAGAACAACCCATAATTGCTTTCAGAAAAGATTTTCTAAGATGGATGTTGTCGGATGGTGCTGGTGCTTTTTTATTGGAAAACAAGCCAAACGGAGCTATTTCTTTAAAAATTGAATGGATGGAAGCCTATTCATATGCGCATGAGATAGAGACATGCATGTATGCTGGTGGAGATAAATTAGAGAATGGAGATATAAAATCGTGGAATGATTTTGATTCTGGCGAATGGCTCAGTGAATCTATATTTGCAGTTAAGCAAGATATAAAAGTGCTTGATGAACATATTTTGATTAAGGGTGCCGAAAGCATGAAGGAAGCATTGGATAAAAACAATATTACAGTAGATCAAATTGATTACTTTTTGCCACATGTTTCTTCCCATTATTTTGTGGATGGTTTGAGAGAATCATTGGCCGAAAGAGGAATGGTGATCCCAATGGAAAAATGGTTTATGAATTTGGCACATGTTGGAAACGTAGGTTCGGCTTCTATTTATCTGGCTTTGGAAGAATTAATGAATTCCGGTAAACTGGCAAAAGGGAACAAAGTTCTTTTGTCCGTGCCGGAAAGTGGTCGTTTTTCGTATGCGTATGCTTATTTAACAGTGTGTTAATGACGATGACAGCTAATAATACAATAGGAAACAAAGATTTTGTGGAGACTTTAATTCCTCAAAAAAAACCGTTTGTAATGGTGGATACTTTGTATTCCTATTCTGAAACTGAGTTGGTATCTGGGTTTACCATCCAGAATCATGCTGTTTTTCTAAAAGATAATTCCTTTGTAGAATCTGGAATTATAGAGCACATGGCTCAGTCTGTGGCATTGCATACAGGATACCAATTTTATTTAAGAAAGGAACAAGCTCCCACGGGTTATATTGGTTCCATAAATAAATTAGAAATAAAAGAGCTTCCCCAACTTCATGACGAAATAAGGACAACAGTTACTATTATACAGGAATTTGGAGGAGTAACTTTGGTAGATGTTGTTTGTAAATTGAACAATGTAGAAATAGCCAAAGGACAGATGAAAACTGTTTTGGCTAAATAATTAAAAACAGTGAATAAGAAAGATACATCAAAACATATAAATAGTAACCATTATTTGCCTCATCGTGCTCCCATGTTGATGGTAGATTTTATTTTAGAGATTGATGATGAAAAAGTAAAAACTGTTTTTGAAATTAAGGCAGAAAATATATTTCTAAAGAATGATTTTTTTACAGAATCAGGTTTGATAGAAAATATGGCACAAACCTGTTCGATGATTGTTGCCAAAGATTACTTTGTTGATGAAAATAATAATGATAAGACAGGAGCAAACGTGATTGGTTTTATTAGTGGAATTAAAACCTTAAAAATATATTCGCTGCCCCAAGTTAATTCGACTCTTGTAACTAAAGCAGTGCTAGTTTCGAAATTTATTTCGGATTCATATAGTTTGTGTACTATAAAATGTAAAACGTTTAAGGAAGACGAAATGTTGTTAGAAGGAGAAATTACGTTGTTTATTCAAAATAATAATTCCTAGAGAAAGAAGATGAAAAAAGAAGAAGTACCTCAAGACAAAGGCAATCTTTCTAAGACAAATATGAAAGAACTGGTGTATGCGACAGATGAAAACGGCAATTATACAACTGCCTTAAGTTCAGGTTGGGAACCAAAAAGTATTGCTCTTTCCAATTCGATTGAAGAAATTAGCGAACGGATTGCTATTGCCAAAGCTCAGGTAGCAAACAACGAGGTAAGTCCTATCAGTTATTATATGGAGTTGTGCAGAATGGATATTGCTGTACTTTCCAGTTACGTGGGAATGTGGCAATGGCGCGTTAAAAGGCACTTTAAACCTAAAGTTTTTGCGGGATTAAGTGATAATATCTTAAAAAAATATGCAGACTCTTTTAATATAACCGTAGAGGAATTGAAAAATTTTAAGACTAATTAATGAAAACCGATTTTACACATCATCAATCTGCTCATTGTGAGAATGGAGTGGCTTCCAATTTGTTAAAACATAACGGATTGAACATTAGCGAACCAATGGTTTTTGGAATCGGTTCGGGACTTTTCTTCGTTTATCTTCCGTTTTTAAAGGTAAATTATGCTCCTGCCATAAGTTATAGACCTATGCCGGGACAAATTTTCAATAGACTGGCGAAACGTTTGGGTTTGAAAATTAAAAGGCAAAAATTTTCCAGCCAAGCCAATGCCGTTAAGACATTGGACGAAAATTTAAAAAACAATATTCCTTCAGGATTGCAGGTTGGAGTTTATAATTTAACTTATTTTCCTGATGAGTACCGTTTTCATTTCAATGCACACAATCTAGTAGTTTACGGAAAAACAGAAACTGATTATTTAATTAGTGATCCTGTTATGGAAAACGTGACTACATTGACACACGAGGAATTAAATAAAGTGCGTTTTGCCAAAGGAGCTTTTGCCCCGAGAGGTCAAATCTATTATCCAATTCAGGTTCCTGCAAATGTGGATTTGAAAGGAGCAATTATAAAAGGTATCAAAAATACGTGCCGTGATATGTTGGCACCAATGCCAATAATTGGTGTTCGCGGAATTCGGCTTGTCGCAAGGCTTATTAAAAAATGGCCAGTTAAGGAAGGAACAAAAAAAGCCAATCATTATTTGGCTCAAATTGTCAGAATGCAGGAAGAAATCGGTACAGGCGGTGGAGGTTTCAGGTTTATATATGCTGCTTTTTTGCAGGAAGCTGCAGTCGTTTTGAATAATGACGAATTGCAAAAATTGTCGCTGGAAATGACCGCTATTGGTGATTTATGGAGAGATTTTGCTGTTGAGGCTTCGCGAGTGTATAAAAATAGAAGTACAAAAGTGGATGTGTATAATTTACTTTCCGATCAACTTTTGGCAATAGCCGATAAAGAAGAGGTATTTTTTAAGAAATTAAAAAAAGCAATAAGTTGAAAAAATAAATAAAACATATAAGTCATTTAAACAAAAAATATAAACTTAAAGAACCTTATTATTGTTGAAGTTATATAAGCACAATTGAAAATAAAGCCTAAAACTTATATGACTTATATGTTAGATAAAAAAATGAAACAAGTCATCCAAATATCAAACCTGTCTAAATTATACAATGATGCCGAAGCGTATTCCTTGAATGATTTTTCTTTGAATATAAATGAAGGAGACATTTTTGGGTTATTAGGTCCAAACGGAGCAGGAAAAACAACATTAATTTCGATTCTTTGCGGTTTGATTAAACCAACTTCTGGTTCTTTTACAATCGATGGTTTGAATTTTTCGATTAATTCGAATTCAATCAAAAAAATAATTGGAGTTGTACCTCAGGAATATGCATTATATCCAACTTTGACAGCCAGAGAAAATTTACTGTATTTTGGAAGTATGTATGGTTTAAAAGGCTCTGTTCTAAGAGAAAAAGTGATTGATGCTCTTGATTTATTAGGATTACTGAAATTTGCAGACAAACGTATTGAGACTTTCTCCGGCGGGATGAAACGCCGTGTTAATTTGATTGCTGGAATATTGCATAATCCAAAAGTGCTTTTTCTTGACGAACCTACAGTAGGAGTCGATGTGCATTCAAAAAATGTAATTATTGACTATCTCAAGGAACTCAATAAAAACGGAACAACCATAATTTATACATCCCATCATTTGTCCGAAGCACAGGATTTTTGCAACAATATTGCTATAGTAGATGGTGGAATAATTCACGCCAAAGGAACTCCAAAAGATTTAATTGACGCTACTGCAAATGCCAGAAATCTGGAGGATGTTTTTATTTCATTAACAGGAAAAGAATTGAGAGATGCTATATAAACTTTGGATGTCTGTCTATAAAGAATTCTTGTTGCTAAAACGGGATATGGGTGGAGTAGTAACTCTTTTTTTAATGCCGTTGGTGTTAATTATAACGGTTACACTTATTCAGGATGGCTCTTATAAAAAAGGTCAAGAAGTTAAAATCCCGATACTTTTGGTCGATTATGATAATGGGAAAGTCTCTAAAACACTTTTTGATAATTTAAAAAAGAGTGATGTTTTTAGTGTTATTACCACTTTTGACAATAAAAAAATTACTGAGGCAGAAGCCAAAGAAGCTGTTTTTAGCGGAAAATATCAAATGGCAATTATTATTCCGTCCCATTTGAGTAGCGATCTACAGGCAAAAATTGATCAGAATGTTCAAAAAATTGTAAGCAGTCTGGGTTTTTCAGATTCATTGGTCGCCAAACCAATTGCAAAAATTGTCGATCAAAAAGAGGTCAAGCTTTATTTTGATCCCGCAGTCCAATTGAGTTTTAGAAGAGGGGTAATGAGTGGCATTGATAAAATGATTGCCCAAATAGAAACCAAATCAATTTATACTTCTTTTCAGGATGAACTGGGTGGTGAGAATGCCCAATTTGAACAAAAAAGTTTTATTACATTCAAAGAGATAATTCCAAAAATAAACGACAAGGAAGTTCTTCCAAATTCGGTACAGCATAATGTTCCTGCATGGACACTTTTTGCTGTGTTTTTTATAGTAATTCCTTTGTCAATCAATATGGTAAAGGAAAAATCACAAGGTACTTTTGTGCGATTGCGAACCAATCCTGTTTCTAATAGAATTGTTTTGGCGGGCAAAACGGTGATGTATTTAATTATTTGTCAAATACAATTTTACATGATGATTGCTGTGGCAATATTTCTGTTTCCGCATTTGGGATTACCATCTTTAAACGTTGAAGGAAATTTAATTTTGATGAGTATCGTGGCGTTATTTTCAGGTTTGGCGGCGATTGGTTTCGGCATATTATTGGGAACCATTGCCAAGACTCAGGAGCAATCGGCTCCGTTTGGCGCTACTGCTGTGATAATTTTGGCTGCTATTGGCGGTGTTTGGGTTCCAGTGTTTGCCATGCCCAAATTGATGCAGATTATTGCACAATCCTCACCAATGAATTGGGGACTGGAAGCCTTTTATGACGTACTTTTGCGCAACGGATCTCTATTGGATTTGTTGCCGGAATTATTTTTATTATTTTTATTTTTCATAGTTACCACAACTTTAGCATTGCTATATGATAAGAAGAAAAGAGCTGTATAAGGAAGCGACTGCTTTGACCGTTTCACAGGAAATTCGTGTTCGATTCAACGAAACAGATTCGCTTGGAATAGTGTGGCACGGTCATTATATTACTTATTTTGAAGATGGGAGGGAAGCTTTCGGGCGTAAGCATGGTCTTGCTTATCTGGATGTTTTTGCCAATGGATTTACAACTCCAATTGTAAAAACAACTCTCGAACATAAATTGTCGTTGCGTTATGGTGATGTAGCCCGCATAGAAACTAAAATTGTAGATACGCCTGCGGCAAAAATGATATTTAAGTTTACCATTTACAATATAAAAAATGAAGTAGTTTGTACAGGCGAAACCGTACAGGTTTTTCTTGATATAAACGGTGAATTAATGTTGACAAATCCTCCGTTTTACACGGAATGGAAAAGAAAAGTAGGTTTAGTAAAATAGCATGATGAAGGAAGTCTATATAACCGAAACGAATTGTATTACACCTCTTGGGTTTGATGTGGCTGCCAATATAAAAAATATAGGCAATGACGTCTCGGGTATTCAATTGCAGGATAATTCAAAGTTATTGAATGTTCCTTTTTATGCTTCGGTAATAAATGATGATGAGCTGGATTTGGCTTTCGCCAAAGTGACTTCGGTGGATGATTATTCGAGATTGGAGAAAATGATGATTTTGGCATTGGAACCAATTATTAAAAAGTCTACTATTGATTTGAATGAAAGAACTGCTATCATCCTTTCGACAACCAAAGGAAATGTAACTGCCTTAGAAAACCAAAATAGTATTGACTCTGCTTATTTGAATGTTTTGGCTAAAAAGATTGCTGATTTTTTTGGATTCAAAAACGAACCAATTGTCGTTTCCAATGCTTGTGTTTCGGGAATTTTGTCAGTTTCAGTAGCCAAAAGGTTAATTCAGGCCAATTTATATGACAATGTATTTGTTGTCGCCGGTGATGAAGTTTCAAAATTTGTTTTGTCAGGATTTAACTCTTTTCAGGCGATGAGTAATTTACCCTGCAAACCGTACTCGGTTAATAGAACAGGAGTGAGTTTAGGGGAAGCTGCAGCCGCTGTTTTGGTTTCTTCAAATAAGGAAAATGCCAAAATAAAAATTATAGGTGATGGTTCGATCAATGATGCCAACCACATCTCTGGCCCTTCCAGAACAGGAGAAGGACTTTACAAAAGCATTCAAAGTGCTTTGGCGGAAGCCAAAATAGACAGCAATCAAATAGATTATATTTCGGCGCATGGTACGGCTACACCTTATAATGACGAAATGGAAGCTATTGCATTAAACAGATTAGGGCTTGAAAATGTACCTGTAAATAGTTTTAAAGGCTATTATGGTCACACATTAGGCGCTTCGGGATTGCTGGAAACAGTTATCGGAATAGAATCGGTTACTAAAAATATGTTGTTTGCTTCATTAGGATTTGACACCATTGGAGTAACCCAGCTAATTAAGATTATTGAAAAAAAAGAAGATGCGGACATTCGTTATTTTCTAAAAACAGCTTCAGGTTTTGGTGGTTGCAATACGGCTGTTTTATTTGAAAAAGTATACTAATGGCAGTAAATAAAAATTATATTCGTTCATTTTGTACCATTCAGAAAAATACCGTTTTTTTGAATGGGGAAGCCGTTTTTACTACCGAAGAAGATTCATTTGCTGGTTTTTCAAAGAAAGCCTATCAGCATTTTGAAATCAATTATCCGAAGTTTTTTAAAATGGATAATCTGAGTAAATTGGCTTTTTTAGGAGCCGAATTACTTTTAGCGACAGCTGACGAAAATTCAGCAGAAAGCAATACAGCATTAGTATTTGCAAACAAATCATCGAGTTTGGATACCGATGTAAAGTATCAAAATTCTATTTCAGATTCAGAGAATTATTACCCAAGTCCTGCAGTTTTTGTTTACACATTACCTAATATCTGTTTAGGGGAAATAAGTATCAAACATCAATTGAAAAGCGAAAATTCTTTCTTTATATTTGCGGACTATGACCCAGTGTTTATGGAAAATTACTGCAATATACTTTTGGAAACCCAAAAAGCGGACAAGGTTTTATGCGGATGGGTAGAATATTATAATGAAGAGTACAAAGCCTTTCTTTATCTGGTAGATAAAAAAGGTGGAACAGAACACAATCACAAACAATTAAAAAAACTATACAATAAATAATTATGGAAGCATTAAAACAAGAATTAAAAAGTAAAATAATAGAAGTTTTAAACCTAGAAGATATCACTGTTGCAGATATTAATGATGATGATGCCTTGTTTGGAGATGGTTTAGGACTTGATTCTATTGATGCGTTGGAACTTATTGTGATGCTTGACAAGGATTACGGAATTAAATTAGTAGATCCAAAAGAGGGGAAAACTATTTTTAAATCTATCGAAGTTATGGCTGCTTATATTTCTGAGAATAGGGTTAAATAATTTTAGATTTTAAAGTTTAGATTTTAGATTTAAAAAACGTTTATGACAACAAATGAATTGAAATTTAGAACTAAGAAGTTTTCTTTAGAAATTATTGATTTGGTTGAAAAATTACCAAATTCCGTTGCAGGCAGAACTATTTCGAATCAAATTGTAAGAAGCGGAACATCAGTTGGAGCAAACTATAGAGCTGTATGTAGAGCAAGAAGTGATAGAGAGTTTATTTCTAAAATGAATATAGTTCCTGAAGAAGCGGATGAAACTCTTTTTTGGTTAGAAATAATTAATGAGCAAAAAATGTTATCTGACTTAGAAATGAAAAATATTTTAGACGAAGGAAATCAATTGACTGCAATTTTTGTAAGTTGATTAAAAACTGTTAATGCGAGATTAAGTAGTTCACAATCTAAAATCTAAATTCAAAAAATCTAAAATGGGAATAGGTGTCGCGATTACTGGAATGGGTATTATTTCTTCAATTGGAAATTCAGTTGAGGAAAATTATGATGCATTGCTGAATAGCCAAGCAGGAATTACAACAATTGAAAATATTGCAACCGTTCATGTTGATGTGATTAAAGTTGGTGAAATTAAAAAGACCAATCAGGAGTTAATGGATGAGTTGAGTTTGGGAAAAGACAATAATTTCTCTAGAACTGCCATGCTTGGAACTATCGCTGCCAAACAAGCGGTAAAAAACGCGGCAATCACTTCTATCAACGAATATAAAACGGGATTAATATCGGCTACGAGCGTGGGAGGAATGGATATGACCGAACGCTATTACCACGAATATTTTGAAAATCCAGATGCTATAAAATACATCAGCAGTCATAATGCAGGCGATAATACCGATAAAATTGCAAAGGAATTAGGCTTGAAAGGTTTTGTAACTACCATCAGTACAGCTTGTTCTTCGGCTGCGAATGCCATAATGCTGGGGGCTAGAATGATAAAATCCGGTAAATTGGATCGTGTTATTGTGGGTGGAACAGATGCGATGTCTAAGTTTACTATCAATGGATTTAAAACGCTGATGATTTTGTCGGATGGCTACAACAAACCATTTGATGACAACCGAAAAGGATTAAATCTGGGAGAAGCGGCTGCTTTTTTGGTTTTAGAATCAGAAGAATTGGTTAAAAAAGAAAACAAAAAAGTCTTGGCAAGAGTTTCAGGTTATGCCAATGCAAATGATGCTTTTCATCAAACGGCTTCTTCAGAAAATGGTGATGGTGCTTTTCTGGCAATGGAAAAAGCATTTAAGTTAGCCCAATTGAAGCCGGAGCAAATTGATTATGTCAATGTTCACGGGACTGCAACTCCAAATAATGATTTATCCGAAGGCCGTGCAATGGTTCGCCTTTTTGGTAAAAATAAAGTTCCCGATTTCAGTTCAACAAAACCTTTTACAGGACATACATTGGCCGCCGCCGCCGCTATTGAAGCAGTTTTTAGCGTGCTGGCGATTCAAAATAATGTCGTTTTCCCAAATTTAAATTTTGAAACTCCAATGGAAGAATTTAATTTGATACCACAAACGACTTTAAAACATAAAAACATAGAACATGTACTTTCTAATTCTTTCGGATTTGGAGGGAATTGTTCAACTTTGATATTTTCCAAAAGCGAATAATTAAATTAAACACAAATTTCAAGAATTGTCACGAATTGGCTTGTGTAAATCTGTGTTGACTTTTTCATTCAAAATTAGTTTGTGTAATTATTTTAAGTTTTAAATTAGTGTAAATTAGTGCAATTAGTGTTAACTTTTTTTGATCAAAATGAGTAAGATTTATATAAATGGATTAGGTTGCATTTCGACTCAAAAGACTTTTGATACTCTTTTTCTTGAGGAATCGACAGTAAACGAGGTGGATACTATTTTGTCTATTCATCAACCGGTTTATAAGGATTTTATATCCCCAGTAGCCAGCAGACGAATGGCAAAAGGTGTCAAAAATGGAATAGTGGCTTCAACCCTTGCTCTGAGAGATGCCGAGTTAGAAACTGTCGATGCTATTATTACCGGAACAGGAATGGGTTGTATTGAAGATTCGGAGAAATTTTTGAAAGCGATTTTGGAAAATAGCGAAGAATTTTTAACGCCTACTTCTTTTATTCAGTCTACACACAATACCGTTGGTGGTCAAATTGCCTTGGGACTACAATGCAAAGCCTATAATCTGACGTATGTAAATGGTTCCGTTTCTTTTGAATCGGCACTTTTTGATGCCAAAATGATGATGGAAGAAAATAACGCCTCCTCTATACTGGTTGGCGGAATAGATGAAACCGCCGATTATACGATGTCACTTTTCAGGCTGGCAGGTTTTATAAAAAATGAAAACCAAGGCGCAGATTCATTTTTAAAAAGCACCACCAAAGGAGTTGTTCTGGGCGAAGGAGCTACTTTTTTTGTAGTTGAAAAAGAAAAGAAAGCAACATCAATAGCTGCTGTTTTGGATGTTGAAATTCTGAATACATTAGAAATTGATAAAATTGAAAATAAAATCAGTTCTTTCTTGGCTTTCAATAATTTGGAGCTTACGGATATTGATGCTGTAGTTTTGGGGTATAATGGCGATGTAGATTCGGATTTGTATTATAAAAGTTTATCGGAAGGGACTTTTGCAAATACACCACAGGTTTATTACAAACATTTGAGTGGAGAATATGACACTGCTTCTGCATTTGGGCTATGGGTGGGAACTAAAATTATTCAGACACAGAACATCCCCGATATTGTAAAAATAAATACAATAAATAAAGAAACATATAAAACGATTTTGTTGTACAATCAGCGCAACGGAATAGACCATAGTTTTACCTTAATTTCAAGCTGTTGAAGCATATCCTAACAAATGTATTTTTTATTTTACTGCTTTTGCTGCTCGCTGTGGCAAGCTTTTATGTAGTAATTGATGTCAAGTATTTTGTATTTGTTGGCGTTTCATGGTTTGTCATTGTATTTATCGGCTCTTCCTTTATTGGTTCCAATTACCATGTAAAGGCCTTTTGCAGCAATCCTTTGATAACTGAAAAAAAAATAGCCATAACCTTTGATGACGGTCCAAATGAAATGACGTTTGCTGTTCTAGAGGTTTTAAAAAAATATGACGCCAAGGCTACTTTTTTTTGCATTGGTAAAAATATTGAATCACATCCCGAAATTTTAAAGGAAACCATTAATCAAGGACATACGATAGGAAACCATTCGTACAGTCATTCTCCTTTTTTTGATTTTTTCAATAAAAATAAAATCATTGCCGAAATTGAAAATACAGATGCCTTGATCGAAACGATTTTAGGAAAGAAAACCACCTTGTTTAGACCGCCTTACGGTGTTACCAATCCTTCCATTCGCAAGGCATTGGCTGTGACCAAACATAAAACCATTGGCTGGAACATTCGATCATTGGATGGAGTTGTTAAAAATAGAAAATTTTTACTGGACAGAATAATTAAAAGAATTAAACCCGGAGGAATTGTACTTTTGCACGACACCTCTATCGAAACGGTAAATGTGTTGGAACAGTTGTTATCTTTTTTGGAAAAAAACAATTACAGAGTTGTTCCGCTGGAAGAACTCCTGAATATAAAAGCGTATGAAAACTAAAATTTTTATAATAGTATTTTTTTTGAATGTTTGCCTATTTCAGTCTTGGGCGCAAGAGCAAAAAATGAGTGACAGTGAAGTTACTGCTTTCAAGCAATCGGTGGCTGTTGTGTCTAAAAAAATAAAGACTTTGAGTACTGATTTTGTGCAATACAAGCATTTGGATTTTCTATCAAAAGACATTGAAACTTCAGGAAGAATGATTTTCAAGGAACCCTATTCCTTGCTTTGGCAATATAAAAAGCCGTACAACTATACAATCGTTTTCAAGAACGGAAAGATACTTATTAATGATGAAGGAAAGAAGAGTGCTGTTGACATTGGAAGCAGTAAACTGTTTGGAAAAATCAATAAGTTGATTGTTGGAAGTGTGAGCGGAGATTTATTTGATGACAAGGAATTCTCGATTTCGTATTTTAAAAATAAGGAACAAAACATCGCCAAGTTTATTCCGAAAGACGCGACTCTAAAAAAATATATCAAGCAAATCGATTTAACTTTTGACAAGGAAGATGCGACTGTAATTCAGGTTAAATTATTGGAATCCTCAGCAGACTATACTCGAATTGTCCTAAAAAACAAAGTAATCAATGCCAAAGTCGATGAAGCTTCTTTTTCGAATTAGTATAATAGCTTTTTTATTTGCCTCATGTGCAGGTAATAAGGTAGTTAAGGATTACAAAGCCGTGCCTTTGGGAACAACCGTTTTCGAAGTTCCCTATTTTTCAAATCAGGAAATGGATTATGTTTATAAAGCTAATATTTCAGTCTATGGTAATGAACTGACAGGTATTTTTATTGCAAAAAAAATAAACGATACCACACATAGAATTGTTTTTACTACCGAATTTGGCAATAAGCTGCTTGATTTTGAAATTTCCGAATCAGATTACAAGGTCAATTTTATTCTGGAGGAATTGGATAGAAAATTATTGATAAATACTTTGGTAACGGATTTTAGATTGCTTTTACGAAATCATTATACCACAAGTAATCAATTTGATAACGGTGAAGAGAGCATTTATGAGACTTTGGACAAAAATAAAATGAATTATCTGTATGTTTCAAAAACGACAAATAAATTAAGTAAAATTGTACACGCTACTAAAAGAAAAGCAAAAATTAACCTCTATTATACTTCTAAAAATGATATTTTTGCTGACAAGATTATCATTGAGCATAAAAATATAAAATTAAAAATCGAACTAAATTATTTTAATCAATAACTGAAATTATGAATAAGAATAATCAATTAAGCAAAGGTATACTGGTTTTGTTCTTTATTTTTTTTGGAATGTGTAATGCTCAGGCTCAGGTGACTTTTAAGCCTGGACTTAGAGCAGGAGCTAATTTTTCTCATTTTACAGAAGGAGACGACTATTATTATGATGGTGAAGATAATTCGGATACCAGACGTTTTGATAATTATTCTTCAATAACAAGATTTTATGTAGGTTTTTATGGTGCTTTAAAATTAGCAAAACATTATACTTTACAGCCTGAAATCAACTATTCTGCTCAAGGTTCAGATTATACAGCACCAGAAAGAAGCGGTAATTTTAAAGTTGATTATTTGTGCTTGCAAATAATGAATAAATTTACATTTGCGGATAGATTTAATGTCCATCTTGGGCCAACTCTTGAGTTTGTTGTTGATAAAAATTTTAATGTAGAATCGGATGTTGATTTGGCATTTGTATTAGGAACAGGAATTAATATAACCCCTAATTTTGGGATTGAATTAAGGGTAAAAAAGGGAATTGTTCCAGTTATTGATTTTTTGGATAATAATAGTCATAGTAATGTTGTGTTTTCAGTCGGAGGTACCTATACATTTGATGTAAAATAAGACATGAAAAGAAGAATAATTACGATAGTTTGTTTTGTATTAATTGGTATTGTACAATCTAATGCACAGGTGACTTTAACGCCAGGAATAAAAGGAGGTGTTGTTTTTTCCAGGTTAACAAATTTTGATTCGGATTTCAAGACCGGTTTTTATCTGGGAGGTCAATTGGCTATAAAATTCAATAAAGTCTATACTTTGCAGCCGGAGTTGGTTTATTCGCAACAAGGGGCAAATGTTGAATATTATAATGACGTAAGTATAAATCCATACAATCCAGACATTCAATTAGAATATCAAACAGAAAAGTTTTCAATTGACTATCTGTGCTTGAGTGCCATAAATAAGTTTTCCTTTGGAACCGATTTTCATTTTGTTGTCGGACCTTCATTGGATTTTAAGGTTAATGATAATTTGGGAAAATTCTATACTTCCAGCGATTCCCCAATTGGATTTGATTTTGCCATTGTTGGAGGATTTGGATTTTCATTTCCCAATGGTTTGTCTCTTGATGCTCGTTTTAAACAAGGATTAGTTGATATTTATGGCAATAACTATAATACAAATATTGACAACAATAATAATGGTAATTATGACGAAGTTGTTTTGAATCAATCATTTCAGCTTGGTTTGTCGTATTCATTTGATATAAAATAAAGTATGTTATTAAAAGATTTTTATACAATAAAAGTGTTGGAAAACACTGTCGATTCCAAGTATAAGGCACAAATCACAATCAATGAAAAGCATGAGGTTTTTCAAGGACATTTTCCTGGAAACCCTATTATGCCAGGTGTGTGTATGATGCAGATTATAAAAGAATTGACAGAGCAGGTTACCGCCTGCTCGTTATTTATGGAGTCTTTGAGTAATGTTAAATTTATGGCCTTGATTAATCCATTTGCAAATCCGGATCTGCTTTTGGAGTTGGATATAAATATAACGGATGATAATTTAGTTAAGGTTAAAAATGTTAGTTATTTTGACCAAACAGTTGCCTTGAAATTAAGTTGTGTTTATAAGAAAGTATAATAAATACTATATCTATTTTAATTTTTGTGTCATGAAAACTACTTTTCTTTTTATTTTCTTTTTTTTCGCAAATCCTTCGGTTACAGAAATCAGGAAATTGTATAAGACTGCTGCTACAACGGAAAGTGTTGCAAAAGATATGGCTGCAAAACTGGAAGATGTAACTAAAGAGGACAATAAAGTGTTAGTTGCCTATAAAGGAGCGTCAATAATAATTCTTTCTAAATTGGAAAAAAAAGTAGCCGACAAATCTAAAAAATTCAAGGAAGGAGCGGCCTTATTGGAATATGCCATAACAGCTGACCCTAATGCAATCGAGATTCGAATGATTCGCTTGAGTATTCAGGAAAATGTTCCCAAAATAGTCAATTATAGAGGGAATAAAAAAGAAGACAAGAAGTTTTTATTGGATCATTATAAAGAGCAAACAGGCGCATTAAAAGCGTATGTTGGTGAATTTATTTCGCAGTCCAATAGTTTTACCGCTATTGAAAAACAATTGGTTGAATAGTTTAAGAATTTAAAAATGAATACTAGTTTTTCAGAAGCAAAACGTATGAATCAGCATAAGGTTTGTGTTATTGTCCCAACGTATAATAATCATAAAACCCTAAAACGCGTTATCGATTCGGTTTTGCAATATACTTCTGCTATTATTATTGTAAATGATGGTTCTACGGATAGTACTGTTGAAATTCTGAAGGAGTATTCAAGCTTGGTTCAAATTCATCATCCTAAAAATTCGGGAAAAGGATTGGCACTTCGAAATGGTTTTAAAAAAGCTTTATCCTTAGGCTACAATTACGCCATTACAATTGATTCCGATGGGCAGCATTTTGCCTCCGATATACCGAGTTTTCTAAATACTTTGGAAACCAATCCAAATGCGCTTTTAATTGGAAGTCGCAATATGGTTCAGGAAAATGTGCCCAAAAAAAGCAGTTTCGGAAATAAATTTTCTAATTTTTGGTTTTGGTTCGAAACTGGAAATAAATTGGAAGACACACAATCGGGTTTTAGATTGTATCCTTTATCCCAAATGCCAATTCATTATTTTACCAATAAATTTGAATTCGAAATCGAAGTTATTGTTCGTTCGGCTTGGAAAGGTATTCCGGTAAAAAACATCCCTGTTCAGGTTTTGTACGATCCAAAAGAACGGGTTTCCCATTTTAGACCCTTCAAGGATTTCACCCGAATCAGTATCCTTAATACTGTCTTGGTTATTATTGCCTTGGTTTATATTAAGCCCAGAGATTTTTTTCGGAAACTAAAAAAAAAAGGACTTAAACAATTTTTTCTAGAAAATGTACTCGAAAGCAATGATTCGAATACTCGAAAAGCAGCTTCAATTGCATTGGGCGTTTTTATTGGAATTTGCCCTTTTTGGGGATTTCAAACCATTTTGGTATTGTTTTTGGCTGTTTTGCTAAAGCTTAATAAAGTTATTGCTTTCGCATTTTCCAATATAAGTTTTCCTCCTTTTATTCCCTTTGTTATTTATGGTTCACTCAAGATCGGAAGCTATTTTATTAGCAGCAGCAAACCATTGATTTTAAACATGGATATGACATTTGAGGATATTCAAAAAAATATTGCTCAATATCTTGTTGGAAGTTTTATTTTAGCGACTTTTATGGCCGCCTTTTTTGGTCTTACAAGTTATTTGTTATTGACTTTGGTCGATAATCTAAAACATAAAAAACAGCTGCATGCAAAATAAGTTATTCGATTTATATACATTTATAACTTCCAAGAAATTCCTTTCATTTGGTATAGCAATTTCAATTGTACTAGTTTTGGGATTTTTGGCTTTTAGAATTTCTTTTCAGGAAAATATAAATCAATTAATACCTTCCAATGACCAGTCTGGAATAACTTCAAAAGTATTGGATCAGGTTAATTTTGCTGATAAAATTACAATCATAATTTCGTCCAAAGAAAACGGTTCCTCGGAAAATCTTACGGAGTATGCCAATGTTTTTTTGGATAGTCTGGAGCCTTGTAAACCTTATATTTCCAAAGTACAGGGAAAGATTGAAGAAGAAAATATTCAGGAAACTTTTGATTTTGTATATGATAATCTACCGCTTTTTTTAGATCAGAAAGACTATGAGCATATTCAAGATAAACTGCACAAAGACAGTATTGCCAATAGTGTAGCCGCCGACTATAAATCGATAATTTCTCCTGCCGGATTGGTGTCGAAGGATTTTATTCTTAAAGACCCACTGGGTATTTCTTTTATTGCTTTAAAAAAAATGGAGCAGCTAAGTGTAGGTGACGACTTTGCTATCCAAAACGGATTTGTTTTAACCAAAGACAAGAAAAATTTATTGCTTTTTATAACACCCAAATTAGCAACGAATGAAACGGACCAAAACACGTTTTTTATCAGTAATCTGGATAAAATCAAGGCAAATTTAAATCGTCAGTTTAAGGGTAAGGCAGAGATGAGCTATTTTGGCGCGACTCCTGTGGCTGTTGCCAATGCTACACAAATTAAATCGGATGTTCAAAACACTTCTATATTTGCGGGTGTTACCTTGATTTTAATACTTGCTTTTTTTTACAGAAGTATTACTACTCCAATAATTATTTTTATTCCTTCGCTACTCGGAGCCTTGTTTGCTTTGGCAGTTTTGTATATCTGTAAAGGAAGCATATCGGCTATTTCTTTGGGTATAAGTTCTATTCTACTTGGAGAAACCACGGATTACTCGATATATGTTTTAACGCATTTGCGAAACAACAGAAATGTGAAATTGGTTTTTAAGGATATTACAAGACCGTTATTACTTTGCGGAATTACTACCTCAATTACATTTTTATGTTTGTTTTTTATCAAGTCGGAAGCACTACAGGATTTGGGTGTTTTTGCAGGATTGAGCGTAGTTGCCACTACTGTTTTTTCTATAATTCTAATTCCGGTTTTGTATAGGTTTGATTCCAAAAAGCTTGTTCAAAAACCAAATTTGATTGACAGTTTAGGTGCATTTTCGTATCACAAAAGCAAGTTTTTGATCGGTTGCATGTTAGCATTGCTAATTGTCTCGCTTTTTACGTATTCAAAAGTTACGTTTAACAATGATCTTTCGGATTTGAATTTCATGACTTCCGAGTTGAAACTGAATGAAAGAAAACTGGACAAAATTGCCAATAACAATGATTCCAAATCTATTTATCTGGCTACTTACGGTAAAAGTTATGATGAAGTTATAGCCAAGAATAATGTTCTTTTTAAGGTGTTGGAAAAAGATAAATCAGAAAAAGGTATTTTGAATTATAGTTCTATTGGTGGAATTGTTTTTTCTGCCGAGGTTCAAAATCAAAAAATCAGGGAATGGAATTCTTTTTGGAACTCACAGAAAAAAGCAAATTTAAATCAGACATTAATTAGCGAAGGAAATCAATATGGATTTAAAACGGATGCTTTTTCCGGTTTTTTTGATTTGCTTGACAAAAGCTTTAAGCCAGTTACAATTGATGAATACCTTAAAATAAAATCTTTTTTTCTGGATGAATTTGTAGCTCAAAAAAATGGATTTTTTACTATTTCCACTTTGGTGAAAGTTAAAAATGAAAAAAGAGATGTCTTTGTAAATCAAATTAAAAAACAGCCAAATTTGGTTGTAATTGACAGACAGGCAACAAACGAAACATTTTTAGGTACTTTAAAAATGAATTTCGAAAACCTCGTTGATTATTCCTTTATTGCGGTGTTTTTAGTTCTCATAATAGCTTTCCGAAGAATCGAATTGGCAATTATCAGCATCATTCCAATACTTATAAGCTGGATTTTTACAACAGGACTTATGGGACTTTTCGGGTTGCAGTTTAATGTAGTTAATATTATTGTTTGCACCTTGATTTTTGGAATTGGAGTAGATTACAGCATTTTCATGACTACGGCGTTACAAAAGGAATTTACATTCGGGAAAATAGAACTGCCAAGTTATCGAACTTCAATTTTACTTTCGGTAGCAACAACGATTTTAGGGATGGGAGTACTTGTCTTTGCAAAACATCCAGCGCTAAAATCAATATCATTAATTGCCATTATTGGGATATTTTCGGCACTGATGATTACATTTATAATTCAGCCGTTAGTTTTTCATTTTTTTATAACTAATAGGGTCAAAAAAGGAAGAGCTCCGTATGAAATTAAGCGATTAATACATTCCGTTCTGTCATTTACCTATTTCGGATTGGGATGCGTAGTATTGTCATTGGGAAGTGCGATTTTAATGGTGATTTTGCCTTTTTCAAAGAAATCAAAATTAAGAGGATTTCATTTTTTGATGTCAAAATTTATGCAATCGGTCTTGGCTAGTTATCCTTCGATAAAAAGAAAAATAGATAATACTTCAAAAGAAAACTTTGATAAACCTGCCGTAATTATTGCCAATCATAGTTCGTTTCTCGATATTTTGGCTATTGGAATGTTGAGTCCAAAGATAATTTTCTTGGTAAGTGATTGGGTTTATAATTCGCCGGTTTTCGGGAAAGGAGTTCGTTTGGCCGGATTTTATCCAGTTTCAAATGGTGTGGATAATGGCGTAGAACATTTGCGTGCCAAAGTTCAGGAAGGCTATTCCATAATGGTTTTTCCAGAGGGAACACGGTCTGAGGATAATGCGATAAAACGATTTCACAAAGGCGCTTTTTATTTGGCTGAACAATTAGAATTGGATATAGTACCAGTGCTCATTCACGGATATTCTGAAGTTTTGCCCAAAGGTGATTTTGTTATCAATGGAGGAAAGACTACGGTAACTATTTTGGATAGGATTAAGTTTGATGATACCTCTTTTGGTACAAATCCCGCCGAGAGAACTAAAAAAATAAGCAGTTTCTTTAAACTACATTACAAAAAACTGCGTTTAGAATTAGAAGGTGTCGATTATTTTAAGGCAAAGCTCATGAATAGTTATGCTTTCAAGGAAATTCAGATAGTAAAAGCGATAAAAGATGATGTCAATCAAAATTTGCAACTCTATTTTGATCTAAATAAATGGATGGATGCTAAAGCTAGAATACTTCATTTTGGCAATGATTATGGGCAATTGGATATTCTTTTGGCATTACAGGAGTCTCAAAGAAAGATTGATTCGGTTATTCTTTCAGAAGAGAACAGAGCGATTGCCAAAACTAATTATTTACTAAAGAAAAGGACGATTCATTATTTGGATCAAAATAAATTAAGTACTCCCAAAAAGTATGATGTCGTCTTGATTTCGAAAGGAGATGCAGTACCTAATTTGGTTGAAGTATGTAATTTGGCAAGCACAATAATAGTATTGAAAAATAAAAACTCAAAAGAATCTATAGTGTCATTTGGTTTTCAAATTGAGCATGAAACAGAAGAAATGATTGTACTAAAGAAAGTGATAGGATGAAAAAGCATTATGATGTTGTTGTAATCGGAAGTGGATTAGGAGGGCTTGTTTCGTCCATTATTTTAGCAAAAGAAGGCTATAGCGTTTGTGTGCTGGAAAAAAACAATCAGTTTGGAGGCAATTTACAGACGTTTGTTCGTGATAAAACAATTTTCGATACTGGAATTCATTACATTGGAGGATTGAGCGAAGGGCAGAATTTATATCGATATTTCAAATACATTGGAATTATGGATGGTCTGAATCTCAAAAAAATGGACGAAGACGGATATGATATAATTTCTTTTGAAGATGTAGACATGGAATTCCCACATGCCCAAGGGTATGAAAATTTTATAAATCAATTGGTTAAGTTTTTTCCTGATGAAAGGGAGGCAATAAATAAGTATTGTGAAGCAATTATTAGCACCTGCGATACATTTCCCCTTTATAATTTAAGTGCGGAAGGACGTTATGACAACGATATTCTTTCTGTAAATGCAAGAGATTTTATTGCAGGCATAACTGATAATAAAATGCTGCAGGCTGTTTTTGCGGGATCCAATTTTTTATACGCAGGAAGTGGCAAAAAATCCCCTTTTTATGTACATGCTCTCACGGTTAATACCTACATGCAGAGTTCATGGCGTTGCATAAATGGTGGTAGTCAAATCACAAAACAGTTGATAAAACAGCTTAAAAACTATGGCGGAGTTGTTTTCAAATACAAAGATGTAAATCAGTTAGTTGCTGAAGATAATGCTATTACCATGGCCAAAATGAAGGATGGCACAAGCGTGACTGGAAAATATTTTATATCAAACATAGATCCTAAAGTTACCTTGAAATTAGTAGGAGAGAACCATTTTAGAAAAGCCTTTGTGAATAGGATTTCGAGTTTGGAAGGTAGTATTTCCGCTTTTAGCTTATATATTGTTTTTAAACCTAAATCATTTAAGTATCTGAATAAGAATTATTATCATTGTAAAAATAGTAGTGAAGTCTGGGATGCCCAAGATTACAACGAGGAAAATTGGCCAAAAGCTTTTATGGCTTCGATGAATGCTTCCAAAAAAGATGATGTTTGGGCTGAGGGAATGACTTTTATTACATATATGAAGTATTCTGATTTGGAGCCATGGAAAGATACCTTCAATACCGTAGCCGATGTTAATGATAGAGGTGAAAGCTACGAGGATTTTAAAACTCGCAAAACGAATCGTTTTCTAGGGGAAGTAGAGAAAAAATTCCCAGGAATAAAAGACTGTATAAAATCTGTACATACTTCTACGCCATTGTCATATAGAGATTATATTGGAGGGTATAACGGAAATATGTATGGGTATGAGAAAGATTCCGATAATCCAATGAAAACATTTATTCCATCAAAAACAAAATTGGATAATCTATACTTAACAGGTCAAAGTATCAATATGCACGGCGTTCTGGGCGTTACCATTGGTGCGGTTGTTACGTGTTCCGAAATTTTGGGGAAAGATTATCTGATAAACAAAATCAATCAGGAAGTATAGTGAAAATGAACTGAACATTACCAAATGTTTACAAATCGATCGAGAACCAAGAATAGTTGAATATGAAAAAACTGATACTTTATATTTTTTTCCTTGCCTTATTCCTTGCTTCTTGTGGTACTTCAAAGTCGATGCGTCATCAGCCGGAAATAACGGCCTACAATAATAGGGTACCGGTTGTAAAAAAACAATCTGATACCATTTTTTATACTGGAAATAATTTTTTGCTCAAAAACAAGCAAAATTTATGGGAGCTCTATGTCGAAGGTGATCCATTGGAAAGAGGATTGGCTATTGGCAGTCTGACGGATTCTTTGTTAAAAAAGCAAGAGCATATTTTTTTTGACAAGATAAATGAATTAATCCCCTCTGATTTTAAAAAATCATTACTTCGAAATTTCCTAAAATGGTATAATCGAAAATTATATCTGAATGTTGATAATGAGTTTCAAACTGAAATCTATGGACTTTCCCAATATGCACCAAAGGATTTAAACCATATTGCGCCTTCTTTTTTGAGAGATTTATACCTGCATGGTGCTCATGATATAGGTCATGCGGTTCAGGATTTGGCTATGGTAGGCTGTACATCATTTGCAGCTTGGGGGAATAAATCGGATGATGGAAGTTTGATATTGGGCAGGAATTTTGATTTTTATGCCGGAGACGATTTTGCAAAAGAAAAAATTGTAGCCTTTATTAACCCACAAAAAGGTTATCCATTTATGACGGTAACTTGGCCTGGAATGATAGGTGTTTGTTCCGGAATGAATGTCGAAGGATTGACAGTAACTATAAATGCGGGTAAATCCAAGATTCCATTAATAGCCAAAACGCCTATTTCTATAGTAACTCGTGAAATTTTGCAATACGCCAAAACTATTGATGAAGCTGTTGCCATAGCCAAAAAAAAGGAAGTATTTGTTTCCGAATCGATTATGGTTGGCAGTGCCAATGATAATAAGGCAGTTTTAATTGAAATTGCTCCCGACAATTTAGGCGTTTTTGAAGTTCCTAATGGCAATCAAATAATTTGTTCCAATCATTTTCAAAGTGACGCCTTAAAAGATAACAAAAGAAATTTAAATCAAATAAAAGATAGTCATTCTCAATATCGTTTTGACCGAATGACTCAATTACTGAATGAGAATCAAAAAATAACACCACAAATTGCTGCCAATATCCTTAGAAACAAGGAAGGAATTGATAATGTGCTATTGGGATATGGCAATGAAAAAGCCATTAATCAGCTATTGGCTCACCACGGAATTGTTTTTAAGCCAGCCCAACGATTGGTTTGGGTATCTGCAAGTCCTTATCAATTAGGGGAATTTGTTTGCTATGATTTGAATACAATTTTCAAAAACAAAAAAGAGAATACGGCTCCTATTGTTTCATTGGAAAATGAAGCAATGAATATTTCATCAGATTCATTTTTGAAAACTGACGCTTATAAAAATTATATTCAATTTCGCATCGAGGACAAAAAAATGGATTCTTTTTTAGCCAAAAAATCCAATTTGCCTTCGGATCAATATCTGGGTTATTATCAATCCTTAAATCCTGATTATTGGGTTGTTTATTATAAGGCAGGATTGTACTTTTATCAAAATAAAAAATATGACTTGGCTCAAGAACAATTCGAGAAAGCATTGACAAAAGAAGTTACTTCACGTGTTGAAAGAGAAAAGATTAGCAATTATTTAAAAAAAACAAAAAGAAAAAGATAATGATTCCAAAAATAGAATTAGCTGCCAAAGCCGATATAAAAGCGTTTCAGGAACAAAAACTGCAAGAAGTATTGCAGTATGTAAATGCGAATTCGCCTTTTTACAGTTCTATCTTTGCCAAAAATAATATTGATATTGCCACAATAAAAACAATTGAAGACTTAGCCTTATTGCCAGTTACATCAAAGGAGGATTTACAAAAGTATAATGATGATTTTTTATGTGTTCCAAAGAATAAAATTATTGATTATGCCACTACATCCGGTACTTTGGGCGATCCGGTAACTTTTGGATTAACAGATGATGATTTGGATCGTTTGGCTTATAACGAAGCCATTTCATTTGATTGCGCAGGAATTAAAGAAGGTGATTTGGTTCAGTTAATGACGACAATTGATCGTCGTTTTATGGCAGGATTGGCTTATTTTTTGGGTCTTCGAAAAATGAAAGTAGGGGTAATCCGTGTTGGCGCAGGACTTCCAGAGTTGCAATGGGATTCCATCTTGAAATACAAACCGACATATTTAATCACTGTTCCTTCTTTTTTACTTAAAATGATCGAATATGCCGAACAACACAATATTGATATTAACAATTCAAGTGTAAAAGGAGCCATTTGTATTGGGGAACCTATTCGGAATCAAGATTTTACCAGTAATGTTTTGTCTCAAAAGATAACGGATAAATGGAAAATCAAGTTGTTTTCTACCTATGCTTCGACCGAAATGAGCACTGCGTTTACCGAATGTAGTCATGGAGTAGGAGGACATCATCATCCTGAGTTGATAATTGTGGAAGTATTGGACGAAAATAATAAGCCAGTTTCAAATGGAGGACAAGGAGAACTAACGTTTACCACCTTAGGGATTGAAGCCATGCCACTCATTCGTTTTAAAACGGGTGATATTGTACAGTTGCACACGGATTCCTGTTCATGTGGGCGCAATACATTGCGTGTAGGCCCTGTAATTGGCAGAAAACAGCACATGATTAAATACAAGGGAACCACTTTATATCCTCCTGCAATGAATGACGTCCTGAATGATTTTGGGAATATTGACAATTATATTATTGAAATTTCATCCAATGATTTGGGAACCGATGAGATTTTGATAAAAATTGCGGTTCAGAATCCTTCTCCTGTTTTTCTGCAAGAATTAAAAGATCATTTTAGATCCAAATTACGAGTAACTCCCAAAATTGAATTTACTGCAAATGAAATATTGACTCCTTTAATTTTTAATCCAAACAGCAGAAAGCCTATTCGGTTTTTTGATAATAGAAAAAACACGCTTTAAACAAAATCTACGTAAAGTGAGTTCAGGTTTAATAACAAAAAAGATCGTATAGAAGTAATTTTCGATACGATCTTTTTTTATTTTAGAATTAAATATTTTAAGAAATGCTGTTTTTTACTTTATGTCCAAGCACTCCAAAATAAAGAATAATTACGAAGCACACCAAAGGAATAATATATCCCGCCTGAATATCGTCATGTTTCATATCAATTAATGTTCCCATTGCATAAGGAAGTATGGCACCGCCCACAATAGACATTACCAACCAGGAAGAACCTGTTTCAGTATTCGATTTTAAGCCTACCAATCCTAAAGAGAAAATAGTAGGAAACATAATGGACATGAAAAATCCAATTCCACCAAGTGCATAAATAATATAAATTCCTGATCCGTAAATAGCTACTAAACAAAGGAAAATACTAATGACACAGTAGATGGAAAGCAGTACATAATCTTTAACAAACTTCAAAAAGAAAGTACCACTAAATCGGCCAACCATAAATAAGAATCCATAAATACCAAGATAGTAAGCTGCTGTTTTTTCATCTAAACCCGCTTCTTTTTGAGCTATCCGAACAAAAAAACTAGTAACACAAACTTGTGCCCCTACATAAAAAAATTGTGCTATAACTGCCCAACTTAAGTGCGAAAATTTTAAAACAGAGAAAAAACCAGGTTTTACTTCATTTTCGGTTTCTTGCTGTTTCATCGAAGGCAGGTGCATAAAATAAAACACAATGGCTACCAAAACCAATATAGTTCCTAAAATAATATAAGGTAATTTTACTGCTGATGCTTCTTCAAGTAAATAAGCAGTTTTTGTAGCTTCCGGCATAGCTGCCATTTGTTCTGGTGTATAGTTGATTCCTGAAAGTATAAAAGCACCTCCAAGAAAAGGAGCCAAAGTTACCGCCAATCCATTAAACGAAGCTGCCAAATTTAATCTAGTCGAAGATGATTCTGGTGGTCCTAAAATAGCAGCGTATGGATTTGCACTCGTTTCTAAAATGGTTAATCCGCAACCAATAACGAATAAAGCAAACAGAAAAAGTTCGAAGTTAGTACTATTGGCAGCAGGAACAAAAAGAAATGCTCCAGCAGCAAAAACCAATAAACCAGTAATGATACTGTTTTTGTATCCTATTTTTTTGATAATCATCCCCGCAGGAATTGCCATTACAAAATAGGCGAAAAAGATTGCCGTATCTATCAAAGTAGATTGACTGTTATTAAGCTGACAAGCTTTTTTTAAGTGTGGAATCAAAATACCGTCGAGTCCGTGAGCCATTCCCCAAAGGAAAAATAAGCTGGTAATTAATATAAAAGGTAAAAGGTATTTTTTCCCTGCTCCCTTTACAGTTGGCACTTCATGTTGATCGCCAATTTGGTTAGTTACTTGCATGATTATAATTGTGGTTTTAAGGTTTATTTCTTTTTAACTAATAATAAATGATCGCAGACCAATACCACTTCACCTCTTTGGTTGATGATTTCTACGTGCTCGGTAACCGTTCCCATATCGGGTTTTTTGGCTTCTCCTTTTTCAGAAATGGTAATTTCCGAATGAATGGTATCGCCAATATGAACCGGTTTTACAAATCGCATACGGTCATATCCTTTAGAAAATGCCTCAGGATTTATTTCTGATGCCGTCAAGCCAATTCCAATACTAAAAACCATTGTTCCGTGTGCAATTCTTTGTCCAAAAGGCTGTGTCTTGCACCATTCCTCATCCATATGATGTGGAAAAAAGTCACCAGTATGTCCTGCATGAACCACAAAATCGGTTTCGGTAATTGTCCTGCCTAATGTAACTCTTTTATCGTTAAGTTGGTAATCTTCAAAAAATGTTGATTTAAAATACATGGTTTTTTAGTCTAAAAGTTATAAAGTAGAAAGTTATAAAGTCAAAAGTTTTAATGAAAGCAACTTCATGACTTTAGACTTCATTTAGTAAAATTGCTCCTTTTTCATTGCTAATATAACAAGCTTCAACGACTTTCATGGTGTCGAGAACATCTTGTACACTTGCTAATAATTTGTCGTCAGAACCTTCCTTGAAACGCATCAGGTTAGACATCGTCCCAATGAAAGCTTCAGGAAACCAAGAACCTTCCAAGTTAATTTTTTCCCATTGATAGGAGCCGTCTTTTTCCAAAGCCACCTCAAATTCGTCCGGCATACCATCAGGATAATTCATTAACAATCCCATTTTGGCTTTGATGGCTCCTTTGGTACCTTCCCATTTAATATAGCTTTCTTCGTGTTTTGGACCAAAATGATGATCATGATTGGTGTTGATAACTACTCTCATCGAATCGCCATAATCCAAAATAATCGAAGAACGACAGGACGATAATTTTTTCAGAGGATGATTGGTCGTTTTTGCATAAACTCCTTTCGGATTTCCCAAAAACGAACGAATGCAGTCAATGTAATGCACACTATGAAAAAGAATTTCCAATCTTGGATGTTCTTTTATTAAAGGGAACAATTCCCAAGGTGTATTCACGGTAACTTTAACTTCCATATCATACAAATCACCAACAATTCCTTGGTTAATCATAGAGCGTGCTGCACTCACGAATGAAGCAAAACGCAATTGAAAGTTTATGCCGGCAACTAATTTTTTTCTTTCGCAAACAGCTACAATTTCCTTGGCTTGTGCTAAATCATTTCCCATTGGTTTTTGGATAAGCACCGCAGCACCATCTGGTAATTGTTCCAATATTTCGATATATTGATCAGGCAGTACCGTAATGTCGTAAACTGCATTCGAAGGAGCATTTTTAACGGCATCGGCTACATTTTCATAAACATTTGGAATATTCCATTCTTCTGCCATAGCCTGTGCTTTGGCAAAAGTTCGGTTGGTAATACCAAAAACTGAAAATCCTGCCATTTTATAAGCAGGCAAATGAGCATCTTTTACAATACCGCTTGCTCCAATAATAATAATCGGCTGATCGGTTTCGGGCAATAAAGGTTTATATTGTATATCCATCGTATTATAATTTTTCGATTGATTTTTGTGTTTCTCTTAAAAGATCTTCTGATGAAATATCAGTTTCGATGGCTTTCAAAACCATTTTGTCAATGGCTTCGGCAACTTTTGGCCAAACGGGAGTTTGTGGTAATGTTAAGGCATTTTCGTGAAGCATTTCCAGTTTGTGATAATACGTAATGGTCGTGTTGATTTCGGTATCTTTCCATGTTGATTTTCGACAGCCAATACCGCCTTCATTAGTCAATAATTTATCACTTTCGGGCGTGGTGGCAAATCTCAGGAAATCGTACGCCAGTTTTTGATGTTGGCTTCCTGTGCCAATGGTGTATAACCAATACACATTCAACGAGGCCGTTTTGTGATTAGAATCGTGTGGCAATTCGGTAATGTCTACTTTTCCTTTAACCTTTGATTCATCAATAACTTCGCACATCGAAGCAAATCCAAACCAGTTGATGGCCATTGCAGCTTCTCCTTTGGCGAAAGCCATACCTGCCTCAACCGAACCAAAAGCTTTCGAATTAGGATGAACGGCATTCGTATTATTGACTATTTTTCTATAATAATCCAAAGCTTCAATTGCTGCAGGATGATTAATGGTTATTTTATTTTTTTCATTCAATAAAGAACCACCTCTTGTCCATAATTGCAGGCAGAAATCAAAAACCATATTGTGTCCGTCGGGATAATTGGCAAAAACACAGCCGTATAAATTATCCTCAGGACGATTGAAAAATTCGGCTATTTGAGTGAATTCTGTCCAAGTTTTTGGCGGATGCAGTTCATAACCAAATTGTTTCTTGAAATTTTCTTTTTCGGTTAAATCGTCAAATAAATCTTTTCTATAAATCAAGCATTCAGGTCCGTCATGAAATGGCAGTCCGTAAGTTCCATTATTGATTTGCTGTAAATGCAGTAAGGATTGATGCCAGCCTTGCGGATAATCCTGTGGCGGATTTTGATTAATTAATGGTGTCAAATCAAGCACTGCTTTTTCATTGGCAGCATCAAAAATCCAGTCGGTATTGATGTGGGCTATATCCCAGTTTCCGTTGATTAATCCTTTGTTGGTAATGGTTTCTTCATACAAATCGTGCAGTTCCAATGGAATCATTTCTGCTTCAATCGTAATATTGTTTTTTAGGCAAAATGAATCCCACAACTTTTGAAGTGTGGTTTCAAAAGGATCAAATTTTCTGACAGCGATTCGTATTTTTTTCATTATTAATCTATAAATTCCTTTATAATTCGCTCGTTGTCCTGTCCTAATTTGGGAGAACCTTTACTGGATGTAAAAATTTGTCCATCTATTTTAATCGGACATCGGGTTGTTTTGTAATTATAGCTGTCCAGCATTTCTACTTTTTGCGTGAAATTTAAAACCTGAAATCCTTCCTCGGCAAAAAGTTGCTTGTAGTTTAGGACTTTGGCACACCAAATATCGGCAGGTTCTAAAATATCTAACCAAAATTGTGTTTCCTGAGTTTGTAAATGAGAAGCGAGAATGTTTTTAATTTCATCTCTCAATTCAAATTTATTTTCAGGAAACTGTAATAATTCATCACATTTTAAAAGCGAGGCCAGAACAGGAATCGATCCCATTGCCAATGCCAAATAGCCATTGTGGGTTTTGTAAATTCCATACGGCGCACCCAAATAGGCGTGGGCGTTGTTGGATTTTGTTCGAACGGGCAATTCCCCTCCGTCGTTAAAATAAGTCGTAATGGTTTCAAATTGAAAGTCAAAAGCCGATTCCAACATACTTACCTGAACCATTGCTCCAACATTATGAGTAACTTTTCGATATAAAGCCGCCAAAATTCCTTGTGCCAAATGCGCTCCCGCCAACATGTCAACAATGGATAATCCCATTGGTACCGGCCCATCTTCCTGATTACCGCTCAGCCAAGTCAATGCAGTTAAGGATTGCAATAACAAATCCTGCCCAGGTAAATCTTTTAATTCCGATTTTGTACCATAACCTGAAATTTCGGCATAGATTATATTTGGATTGATTTTTTTTACTTCATCATAACTCAAACCCACACGTTCCATAACGCCAGGTCTGAAATTATGCATTACAACATCGGCTTTGGCCAATAATTTTTTTATTTTTTCGAGTTCATTTGGTTCTTTAAAATCGATGGCAAATGACTCTTTGTTTCTGTTGATGGTATGAAAAACGGAAGATTCACCGTTCATAATCAAATCAGAAGTATATAAGGTTCGGCAGATGTCTCCTGTTCCCGGTTTCTCGATTTTTATAACACGTGCACCCAAATCAGCCAAGCGCAAACTAGCGGAAGGTCCAGAAAGAAACTGGCTAAAATCTACTATTAAATAATCTTCTAATGGTTTCATGCGTTGCTTAAAAATTGTTCGTGTATCGCTAAATTGTCTTCTCCAACTTTTGGTGCTGCTTTTGTGCTGACCAAAATTTCTCCATCCAGCTGAATCGGGCTTCTGGTAGTAACTAATTTTTCTCCCGCCGAATTTTTAACCGTTTGTTTCAGTTGCAGTTCACTCACAAATGGCTGACTGTCCAATTCTTCGTAATTAAGCACTTTGCCACACCAAATTCCTTCTTTTTTAAGCAACTCCAGCCAATAATCGGCAGTTTCATTAAGCAGTTTTTCACTCAATAATGTTCTGATTTCATCTCTTTGAGAAAACCATTTGTGTTTGTCAGTGAATTTTTCAAGATTAATTCCCAAAACATTTCCAATAAAAAGCAAATCACCCATTGCGAGGGAAATATAACCGTTTTGAGTTTGATAAACACCATAAGGCGCGCTCAAAAACGCGTGTGCACTTCCTTTTACATCGCTTCTTTGCGGCTGTTGTCCTCCATCATTAAGGTAAGAGGTTATGGCTTCAAATTGTACATCCAAAATCGATTCAAGCAAACTAACCTCAACCAAAACCCCTTTTCCGGTTTTGGCTCTTTTGAGCAATGCTGCCAAAATTCCCTGAACAAAATGATTGCCACACATTAAATCGGCTACAGCCAAACCAAAAGGAACTGGTCCTTGACTTTTTCTGCCACTTAACCAGCTTAATCCGGAAAGTGACTGTAAAAGTAAATCCTGTCCCGGTTTGTTTGCCCAAGGGCCTTTATCCCCGTAACCTGTTATGGTTCCGTAAATTATCTTGGAATTAATTTTTAGGGTTGTTTCAAAATCCAATCCTATTTTTTCCATTACGCCCGGTCTGAAATTATGGGTCATAATATCAGCTTTGGCAATTAATTTTTTTACCAAGACCAAATCATCAGGATTTTTTAAATCTGCCGCAAAAGATTCCTTGTTTCTGTTGATGGTATGAAACAACAAACTGCTATCGTCAACAAAAAGATCCTTGATACTCAATTGACGACAGGCTTCCCCTTTTACGGGACGTTCAATTTTGATGACTCTGGCACCTAAATCGGCCAGTTTTAATCCAGCAGAAGGTCCTGCCAAAAATTGGCAAAATTCCAAAACAATTAATCCTTCTAATGGTTTCATATTGTTATAGGTTTAAAGACTTAATATAAAGTGTATTCATGTTTTCAAGAACAGATTCTTCATTTCCTCCATTCATTAAATAATCACGAACCACATCGCCCGCATGATCTTGAAAATACATATGTCCGGAATATCTTGGGCGAAGGAAAGCTCTTTGCAAGGCTGGTAATGTATTTTTGAAATAATCATGGGTTATGCCGTTGATTCGTTCACTTTTCCAAGCTTGTAAATGTCCCGGTTGTCCTCCGTTATCGGAGAAAATATTTTGTTGTACGTGTGATGAACCTGTAAATTCTGCATATTTTATTGCCTCGGGAATATGTTGGCTGAATGAAGAAACGGCCAAACCTGTTCCGCCCAAGGAACTAATCATAGGTTGATTGTTCAATTTTACCAAGTCATAAAAGTGAAGCAATTTTCGGCTGTAGCCAATTCTTGAGTAATTCGAATAGCCATAAGCAAAAGGGCAGTAGGCAATTTCATCTGAATTAACCATGGCTTCATAAACCTGAATTGGATTGCGATCAAAGTTGGCAGGATTCATCAATTGTGCCAATTCACGATGCATCTGCAAGGCTTTTTTCCCAGTTTCCACTGAAATTACTTTTTCCTGAGACTGAAATGGAGCTTCACCCAAACTACAGCAGAAAGAATAAAATGTCATTAATGAATCAACCGGAATTCCTGCAAAGGCAATTAACCCTTTTTTGGCCAATGCCAATAAATCGTCATAAGTCTGAGGTACTTTTAATCCGTGTTTTTCCAAAATATCCAATCGCGCAGCAGCTACCGGAGTTGCCGCATCTATTGGCAACGCCCATAATTTATCGCTAAAGACATAACTACCGTATGAAAGTCCCACGGTGTTTATTTCTTGATCCTTAATATATTCTGGTGAAAGATAATCTGATAAAGGCAAAATGGCATTAGTGTGTGCTCCAAAACCGGTCCATGGATGATCAATAACCAACAGGTCAAATCTTTTGGCTAAATCTTCTATGGAGGCATCTGCAAATTCCTGTAAACTTCTTTTTTCCCAACTAATTTCAACATCGGGATTAAGTTCTGTAAAACGTTGAGCGGTGGCAACCATTGGTAAAAGTCCTCTGGTATGATTCCAAGTTATCCCTTTTAGTTTTTTCATTTTGTATGCTATGCTTTAATAAATGTATAATTCACATTTACAAATATAGAAATTAGATTGAAATGCCATGATTATAATTTGTTTTTTCTTAGATAATGGAAACTATTTTTGTATTTATTACAAATTACACATAAAATGTGATATTGTTTTTAATTATATTTATTTTTGGTATTGATTTTTAATTTAGTGCTTCCGAATTAATATTAAGTTTTATATTTGTAAATGTAAAAATCACATTTATTTTTATACTTAATTACTATTTTTCAAAATGAATATTATGATTAAAACGTCTTTTCTTTCAAAAATGCTTTTAATACTGACTTTTGCAATCACGGTTGCGAATGCTCAAAATACAATTCCAACAAATTTAAAATGGTCTGAACGTATGGCTTTGACCTTAATGCAGCGTCATCCACAGTCCTATATGATTGATGATGCAAAAAATGCGCATTGGGGTTATGTTCACGGATTGGTTTTATATGCTTTCGAGGAATTGAACAAGAAAAAAAATGACCCAAGATATGCTGCTTATATCAAGGGATACGCTGATGAATTGATTGATGCGGAAGGGAAAATCAAAACCTATGAATTTGAAAGTTTCAATATTGATAATATAGTAGCGGGAAGATCATTGTTTAATTTGTACAAAAAAACAAATGACAAACGTTATTTAACCGCGATGCAAACCCTGCGTAAACAATTAGAAGAGCAACCAAGGACGGCAAGCGGTGGATTTTGGCATAAAAAAATATATCCAAACCAAATGTGGCTGGACGGTTTGTATATGGGTGAACCATTTTATGCACAATATACTGCCGATTTTGAAGGCGGAAAAAAATTTGATGATATTGCCAAACAATTTGAATTAATCCAATTACACGCAACCGATAAAAAAACAGGATTGCTATACCATGCTTGGGATGAAAGCAAGGCAATGCCTTGGGCAAACAAGGAAACAGGTGTTTCACCAAATTTTTGGTCAAGATCTATTGGTTGGTATGTAATGGCTTTGGTAGATGTGTTGGACTATTTTCCTAAAGATCACCCAAAACGAAAAGACTTAATTGTGTATCTAAACAATGTTTCCAATGCCTTGGTGAAATTTCAGGATAAAAATTCGGGAATGTGGTATCAAGTGACTGATATGGGAACTAGAGAAGGGAATTATTTGGAATCTTCTGGAACAGCAATGTTTGCTTATGCTTTTGCAAAAGGAGCAAACAAAGGTTATTTACCTAAAAAATTCAAGGCAATTGCCAATAAGGCCTTTGACGGATTAACTACAAAATCAATGATAGTCGATTCCAAAGGTGAGGTCGAATTGACCAATGCCTGCGCCGTAGCAGGTTTGGGAGGAAAGCCATATCGTGACGGATCATACGAGTATTATATTAACGAGAGAAAGAAAAATAATGATCCCAAGGCGACTGGTCCATTTATTTTGGCAGCCTTGGAATTAAATAGATAAAATTAAATTTTAATAAATATGTTTTCACTACAAAATAAAAAAGCAATAATAACTGGAGGAGGAAGTGGAATAGGTAGAGCAATAGCTACTTTATTTGCAAAACAGGGAGCAGAGGTACATATAATTGATTTAACAATCGAAAGTGCTCAAGGGGCGGTAGATGATATAAAGCAATTGGGAGGGAAAGTATTTTCTCATGCTTGTAATGTTGCCAATCAAAAAGAAGTTGTCGAAACATTTGAAAAAATAGGGGGTATCAATATTTTGGTCAATAATGCAGGAATAGCTCACGTTGGAAAAGTAGACACTACACCTGAAGCCGATTTTGATCGTGTGATGAGTGTAAATGTAAAAGGGGTGTACAATTGTTTGTATGCTGCAATTCCACAATTTAGATTGTCAAATGGAGGTGTGATTTTGAATCTGGCTTCTATTGCATCGTGGGTTGGAATTCCTGATCGTTTTGCATATTCAACAGCAAAAGGAGCTGTAATGTCAATGACCTTGTCGGTTGCCAAGGATTATATCAATGAAGGCATCCGTTGCAATTCAATTTCTCCTGCCAGAGTACATACTCCGTTTGTTGATGGTTTTATCAATAAAAATTACCCGGGAAAAGAAGCTGAAATTTTCGAGAAATTATCACAATCCCAACCAATTGGAAGAATGGGGAAACCAGATGAAGTTGCCGCATTGGCGTTATACTTGTGTAGTGACGAAGCTGGTTTTATCACTGGTTCGGATTATCCTATCGACGGTGGATTTATAAAATTAAATAATTAAAAAAGAGTTGCTAAGATTCAAAGCTACTAAGTTTCTAAGAAAAAAATAAATAGAAAAGTAGCGAAGAGTCTAAGCAGTTAAGTTGCTATGTTAAAAAAAAACTTAGGAACTTAGAAACTCAGTAACTTAGTAACTAATAAATAAAAAAAAATGAAATTAATACGTTTTGGCGCGATTGGGAAAGAAAAACCAGGAGTTATTATTGGAGAAAAAAGATATGATGTTTCATCAATTGTTTCAGATTTTAACGAAGCTTTTTTTGAAGAAAACGGATTGGAAAAATTGCAAAAAGCATTAGAAAGCAATCCGGTTTTACCAGAAGTTAGTGCCGATGTACGTTTAGGTTCTCCAGTGGCGAGACCTTCAAAAATTATCTGTATTGGTTTAAATTATGTGGATCACTGTAAGGAAACGGGTGCTGCAATTCCAACAGAACCAATTATTTTTTTCAAATCAACCACTTCTTTATGTGGTCCAAATGATGATTTGATTATTCCTAAAAACAGTAACAAAACTGATTGGGAAGTGGAATTGGCATTTGTGGTTGGCAAAAAGGCAAGTTATGTAGAAGAAGCTGAAGCTTTGGATTATGTGGCTGGATACGCCTTGTTAAACGATTATAGCGAAAGAGCTTTTCAAATTGAAATGGGCGGACAATGGGCAAAAGGTAAAGGTTGTGATACTTTTGCGCCACTTGGACCATTCCTTGCCACTCAGGATGAAATTGCCGATGTAAATAATATCCCAATGTGGTTAACGGTAAATGGTAAAAAATACCAAGACAGTAACACATTGAACTTGGTTTTCAAAATCCCTTATTTGGTACATTATTTAAGTCAATTTATGACTTTGATGCCAGGTGATATCATTAGTACGGGAACGCCTCCGGGAGTTGGATTGGGAATCAAGCCAGATCCTGTTTACATCAAGGCTGGAGATGTTATTGAGTTGGGTATGGAAGGTTTGGGATCTAGCAAGCAAGTAGCAAAAGCATATACTAAATAATACAATTTTGGAAATTACTTGAAGAAGTGATTTCCAAAAAAAATCTATTGAAATGAAATATATAGTTTGCGAAAAACCGCAGGAGTTTCTAATAAAAGAGAAACCAATGCCTGAACCAAAAGAAGGAGAAGTACTTTTGAAAATTAGAAGAATAGGAGTTTGTGGAACCGATATTCATGCTTTTGGAGGAACACAGCCTTATTTTGAATATCCAAGAATTTTAGGCCACGAATTGGCTGCCGAATATATAAAAGGAAATGCCAAAGGTTTTCTGCCAGGTGATAAGGTAACTTTTATTCCGTATTTCAGTTGCGGAAAATGTGTTGCCTGCCGAAATGAATTGACTAATTGTTGTGCCAATATTAAAGTTTTTGGAGTGCATATTGACGGCGGAATGGCTGAGTATGTAACTATTCCAGAACAATATTTGTTACATGGCCAAGGACTCGATTTTGATGATTTGGCTTTGGTGGAACCACTTGCTATCGCTGCACATGGTGTTCGCAGAGCAGCTGTAAAAGCAACCGATACTGTTTTGGTAATGGGGGCTGGGCCAATTGGTTTGGGATTGATTCAATTTGCCAAAATTGCCGGTGCCAAAGTGATTGTTATGGATATCAATGAGTATCGTCTTAATTTTTGCAAGGAAGCACTTCAGGCAGATGAAACGATAAATCCGCTACATGATGATGTAGCGGCAAAATTGGCAGAATTGACCAATGGAGATATGGCCAATGTGGTGATTGATGCTACCGGAAATCAAAAAGTGATGAACAGTGCTTTCAATTATATTTCTCATGGAGGGCGATTTGTTTTGGTTGGTCTTCAAAAAGGGGAATTAAGTTTTAGCCATCCCGATTTTCATAAGAGGGAATCTACCTTAATGAGTAGCCGTAACGCTACCATCGAAGATTTTGAGTATGTAATGCAATGTCTGAAGGCTGGTAAAATCGATCCTAAAAAATACATCACACATAGAGCTGATTTTTCGGATATGATAAACGAATTTGGTAAATGGATTGATCCAAAAAACAATACCATCAAGGCAATTATAGAATTGAACTAATTCCAAAAAATAAATAAACTATGGATTTACATTTAAAAGGAAAGATTGTAGTCGTATCTGGTTCGGCTGGGAAAGAAGGAAGTATTGGAGAAACTATTATCAATCGATTGGCTGATGAAGGGGCAATTCCGGTTCTTGTTGACAGAAATAACAGAGGATTTGGTTATGCCGAAGCATTACAGAAAAAAGGAATCGATTCCTTGTTTGTACAAACGGATGTTACCAATCCAGATGAAATGCAAAACGCAGTCAGCAAAATCGTTGAAAAATACGGAAGAATCGATGTGGTTATCAATAATGTTGGTGTAAATGATGGTGCTGGTTTAGATGCGACTTATGCAGAGTTTATGAATTCTTTAAAACTGAATGTCGTAAGTTACTTTTTGTTGGTAAAATTTGCACTTCCATACTTGAAAGAATCAAAAGGAAATATTTTGAATATTGGTTCAAAAGTAGCTCTAACAGGCCAAGGTGGGACTTCTGGTTACGCTGCCGCAAAAGGGGGAGTACTTGGATTAACGAGAGAATGGGCAGTAGATTTGATTCAGTTTGGAATTCGTTCCAATGCCATAATTATTGCAGAATGTTATACGCCTGCATATGAGGATTGGATTAAAACAGTGCCGGATGGTGAAGCAGTTTTGAAAAAAATCAATAAAAGTATTCCTTTCGAATCCAGAATGACCACAACTGAAGAAATTGCAGATACAGCACTTTTCATAGTATCAGACCGTTCTTCGCATACTACAGGACAGTTTGTTTTTGTAGAAGGTGGTTATGTGCATTTGGATCGCGCTTTAATTAGTGATGTAAATTAATCGGGATGAACAAACGAATTGATTCCCATCAGCATTTTTGGAAATTCGATCCGGTTAGGGATAGTTGGATAGACGATTCGATGCAGAAAATTCAAAAGGACTTTTTGCCCGAAGATTTGTTGCCATTGCTTACCGAAAATAAGTTTCAAGGCTGTGTAGCTGTTGAAGCGCATCAATCGGAAGAACAGACTAATTTTTTGGTTGATTTGGCCTCAAAAAATGATTTTATAAAAGGGATCGTTGGTTGGGTTGATTTACGCAGTGAAAATATAAGCGAACGATTGAATCACTTTTCAGGAAATAAGATCATCAAGGGTTTTCGTCATGTTGTTCAAGCTGAGGCAGATGGTTTTATGTTGCGAAACGATTTCAGAAATGGAATTGCGGCATTAAGGGAGTTTGATTTCACCTATGACATCTTAATTTTTCATCGTCAATTATCTGCTGCTATTGATTTGGTAAATCGTTTTCCAGAGCAAAAATTTGTAATTGATCATATTGCTAAGCCAAATATCAAATCAGGTGAGATTGAATCTTGGAAAAACAGTATTCAGGAGATTGCAAAATTTGATAATGTAAGTTGTAAAGTTTCCGGAATGGTCACTGAAGCAGATTGGAAAAATTGGAAAGCACAGGATTTACAACCTTATCTTGACGTGATTTTTGAAAATTTTTCGACAGATAAATTGATGTTTGGTTCTGATTGGCCAGTTTGTAATGTGGCAGCTGAATATTCGAAAGTAGTTTCCACATTAGAAGATTATATCGCTCAATTCACCATTCAGGATCAGAATAAAATTTGGTACGAAAACGCCATATCATTTTATAAATTGGAAATTTAATCCTTTTTCATAAATGTATTTACAGATGATTATTTCATCAGTAATCCCCAAAAGATAGTTTTTTATGTCTTTTGGGGTTATTTTTTTAGACAGAGGATTGTTTCTTACGATTCATGTTAATTCTTCAGCTGAGCGATAGCGACTGGCGAACCAAATTAGTGTCCGATACTTTTGAAGATTTAAAACTTATGGATTTCTTGATTTCTATAGCGACCCGGAGTAGTACCTGTTCTTTGTAAAAAAGAAGAAGTAAAATGTTGTATCGATGAAAATCCGCATGAATAAGCAATATCCGACATCGATTTGTTTTTTGGATTCAAGATTAGTTCAATAGCTTTTTCGATTTTAAGATTAATGATATAGCTGTTAGGAGGGTATCCTGTTAGTCTTTTTACTTCATAGGTGAATTTTGTTTTTCCCATTCCGAATTGATTCGCCAAATCATCAATATTCCATTTTTTACTAATGTCTTCAGAAACTGTTTTAGTGAGTTTTTCTATAAAATTAGTTTCTTCATCGGTTTTTAAACCCATTGTAGAGAGTTGCCTGTACAAATCTATTAATAAGTTCTCTAAAATATTACCTACTATAATTTCAAAACCTTCTTCCTGATTGGCCAGTTCCTTACGAATTTCAATAAAATACTTTTCAAAGGTTTTGGCTTTTTCCACAACCACATTTCTATTGTCAGCAATTAAATCACCTAACTTTTCCTGAATGCTTTTGGATAATTTTGACCAGTTTCCTAAGTTTAATTTCTTTTTTTGATTGTATTCCAAAGGTTTTAATATAATCCAATCAATATATCCTATATCCATTTTGCCGTTTGGACTTCCGTTCCAATGCCAAGGTGCCGTAACAGATAAATTGCCTGGCAATAATTCAATTTGATTGCCTTCAACCACCCAATCGTATTTTCCGCTGGTAACAAAATGAATTTCAATACCGTCATTCAAGTGTGGTCGCATATTTTCATCCATCTGAACTTTGGTAAAACGCATACTGCCAAATTGTTTGATAAAAGGTATGTTTTCCAATGGACCAAGATTTTTTTCATGCCACCAAACTCCCGAATTTCCGGCACTATTTTTTTGTAGGCTATTTGAATTTGAATTATCCATAATTTAAGGTTACGTCAATAGTTGCTTTTCAGTGGCTAAGTTAAAAAATATTTATATAATTGTTCGTTGTTTAAAAAATAACATTGGATAATTATATAAATAGTAATTTTAGCATTTCAATGATTATTTATAATATTTAATTAAATATTCATAAAAATACATTCCTATAAATAGGATTAACAAATAAAAAGGCGAATATCTTACAATTTTTGAGATTCGAGATATGGGTGCCAAATTAAAATTATAATTTAAAATGAATTTAAAGCAACAGATTAGACTTTTTTTTGTTTTTTTCTTGACAGGAGCGGTTTTTACTACCAATGCTGCAGAGATTTGGGTGTCTACTTCGGGTAAGGATAGTAATGCTGGAACCAAAGATAGTCCGTTAGCAACAGTGCACATGGCCGTAAGAAAAGCCAGAGAACTACGCCGATTAAAAGATGCTTCCGTAAAAGAAGGTATTCATATTATAATTATGGATGGAATCTATAATTTAAATGAACCCTTATTTATAAGACCCGAGGATTCAGGAACTGCCGAAAGTCCAACTACAATTGAAGCGGCTGCCAATGCAAAACCTATTTTTAGCGGAGGAATAACAATTAAAAATTGGAAAAAAACTACTGCCGTTATAAATGGCTTAAAGAAAGGAATAGTTTGGGAAGCAGATGCACCACAGCAAGCAGGAGAAATCTTGAATTATCGTCAGCTTTGGGTGAATGATGTAAAAGCAGTTAGAGCCAAAAGTACTGCTGGAAATGAAATGGACAGAATCCTTTCTTGGGACTCAGCTACTGAAACCTGCTGGATTCCTTTTAAGGATAAATCGGTTAAGTTCGAGCCAGGTATGGAAATGTTCATTGTGCAATGGTGGGCTATTGCCAATCTGAGAATCAAAAATATCGAAATTCAAAAAGACAGCGCCAGACTTTCATTTGAAAAACCGGAAAGCCGCATTCAGAGTGAGCACCCTTGGCCGGCACCTTGGATTTCTAAAAATAACGGGAATTCTGCATTTTATTTAAACAACGGAATGTCAATGTTAAATGAACCTGGAGAATGGTTTTTGGATAGAAAAAAGGGTAAAATCTATTACATTCCGAGAGCAGGAGAAAATATGGCTTCCGCAAAAGTTACGGTGCCAGTTTTGGAAAATTTGGTGGAGATAAAAGGAACAATAGATTCGCCGGTAAGTTATTTTAAATTTAAGGGAATTTCATTTCAATACAGCAATTGGCTGCGCCCGTCACAACAAGGGCATGTTCCTTTACAGGCGGGAATGTATTTGCTGGATGCCTATAAATTGAAAACACCAGGAACACCAAATCAGGCAAATTTAGAAAATCAGGCTTGGGTAGGGAGACCAAAAGCGGCAGTTGAGGCGAATTATGCTAATAATCTACTGTTTGAAGGCTGTAGCTTTGAGCATTTGTCTTCTACAGGTTTGGATTTTAATAAGGGGACGAATCACAACAGGGTACAGGGAAATCTTTTCAAGGACATTGGAGGGAACGGAATTAGTTTGGGTGTTTTTTCTGAAGAGCCTTTTGAAGCGCATTTGCCATTAAATGTAAAAGATGAAAGAGAAGTTTGTTCGGATGAACTGATAGCGGATAATTTGATTACCAATGTGGCCAACGATGATTGGGGGTGTTTGGGAATTGCTGCAGGTTTTGTCAAAAATCTGACTATCGAACACAATGAGATTTCGGATGTAGCCTATAGCGGTATTTCGATGGGCTGGGGTTGGACGCACACTGCAAATGTGATGAGAAACAATAAAATTATTGGCAATAAAATTCATCATTATGCCAAACATTTGCACGACGTAGCTGGAATTTACACACTTTCTTCCCAAGCAGATAGTAGGATTGAAGAGAATTATATAGACAAAGTATATTTTAGTCCCTATGCCCACGATCCATTCTTGTGGCTGTACATGTACACGGACGAAGGTTCACAGCATTTTACAATACAAAATAACTGGATTCCAATTCAAAAAATATTAAAAAACAACAATGGCCCCGAAGGAAATATCTGGAAAGACAATTATGCATTTGTAAATCCAAAAATCAAGGAAAATGCAGGAATCAGAAAGCCTTATGCCGATTTGACCAAACAGGTTGTCGTGGATGAAGCTTGGGGCTTGCAAGAAATGCCAAAGGCTGTGGTTGTCGAGCTAATCGGAACCGATTTGGATATAGAAAAAATCAAATCAACCATAAAAGGTTTCCGAATTGTAGGTGAGGAGTTGTACCAATGGCAAAATCATTTGGTGATTTACGGATTGATGAATCAGCCGGAAAGAGTGAAAAGAAAACTGGCTTTGGCTTTTCCAAAATTAGAAATAAAAATATACGAAAACCCTGTTTATGATTTCCAGAAATTCGAAAGATGCAAGGATTCAAATCCTGTATCAGAATGGGAAAATATAATACTGACGGCCAATCTGGTTGAAGATCCCAAACTGCAAAAAGAATATGTTGATTATCACGCCACTCAATTTGAAAAATGGCCTGAAATTGCAAAAGGATTTTGCAACGCTGATTTTCAGCAGTTACAGGTTTTTAAAAACGGAAGACAATTAATGCTGATTATCAGTATTCCGAAAGGAGAAAGTTTAGACAAACTGAATCCAAAAACAACCGAAAATAATCCCCGTGTAGATGATTGGAATAATCTGATGAAAAAATATCAAACAGGAATTGAAGGAGCAAAACCTGATGAAACGTGGATTTTTTTGAATAAAATATAAATAAGTTTCCTAACAGGTTTTGGAAATCTGTTAGGATTTTTTAAGAAAACATAATTTTCAAAATATAATTTAAAACCAATGTTAAAAATAGCCATTCTGGGACTTGGAGAAGGACGTAGTACGATGTCGGCAGCTTTAGAAAGTTCCAAATTAGAACTCGTAAAAGTATGTGACCGTAACGAAGAATTATGCAGACAAAGAGCAAAAGAATTTGATTTTCATTCCTTTACAACTAATTATGATGATTTATTACAAGATAGCGAAATCGATATAATTGCGATATATACACCGGATCATTTGCATGCACAACACGTAAAGCAGGCATTATTACACGGAAAACACGTAGTGTGTACAAAACCTTTTATTGATGATTTATCAGATGCCAAGGAATTATTGGAACTAAGTGAAAAGACAGGTAAAAAGGTTTTCATCGGACAAAGTTCCAGATTTTTTGAACCGGCAAAAAGACAAAGAAAAGATTACAAAACAGGAGTAATAGGGGATTTAATTACAATTGAATCACATTACCATGCAGATCACCGCTGGTTTTTGGAAAAAGAATGGTCTTTATTGCAGTCATTTAAATGGTTATACGGAGGTTTGAGTCATCCTGTAGATTTCATTCGTTGGTACTTGCCAAACATTGAAGAGGTAATGGGATATGGAATGATTAGCAGTAACGGAGCTGTTGCAGGTTTAAAAAATGAAGATACGATGCACTTTATTTTTAAGGCAACTGATGGCCGTATTGCAAGAGTAAGTGGTGTTTATACTTCACCAACACAGCCAACCAAAAGAGACAGCGGTATGAGTGTTATTTTGAGAGGTACTGAAGGAGCGAGCCAAGCCGATTATCACGAATTACGTTATTCTGTTACTGACAAAAAGGGTGAAGAAAAAATCGTTCATTGGGGTGATTCGACTATTAAATATTATTTTCGTTTTGAAGGGCAAAGCCATCATGGAGGGGAATACCAAAATTACTTGGAATATTTTGTAGATAGTATTGAGCAGGATTTTACAGCCTACCCAGATATGGAAGAAGGAATAGGAACTGTGGCCTTATTGCAAGCAATGGATAAATCATTACAAACAGGAATGCCAGTAAAAATAGCTGATGTTCTTAACGAATATGGACTATGAACAGCATCTACGATAAGTTAACGACTCTTGATTTTATAATTGTTGCTCTTTATTTAGTGACCTTATTAATCATTGGTTATGTTGTAAGTGTGAAACAAAGCAAGAAGAACGAAACGCTTTTTATGGCGGGAAATTCGTTGAACTGGTACAACATCGGATTCAATATGTGGGGAACCAACGTTGGTCCCTCCTCTTTATTGGCTTTTGCCAGTATTGGTTACGCCACTGGAATTGTAGCAGGAAATTTCGAATGGTATGCTTTTGTTTTTTTACTGCTTTTGGCGATGGTTTTTGCACCACGTTATATTGCCAGTAAAGTAAGTACGATGCCCGAATATATGGGGAAACGCTATGGCGACAGTACTCAGACTATCTTGGCTTGGTATGCTATGGTCAAAATTTTGGTGAGTTGGTTATCGTTAGGATTATTTAGCGGAGGTATTTTGGTACGTCAGATTTTAGGAATTCCTATGTGGGAGAGTGTAACTGTTTTAGTGATTTTCTCTGGGATTTTTACGTTTGCCGGAGGTTTGAAAGCCATAGCTAAAGTGAATGTTTTCCAAATGATTTTATTGATTGTCGTTTCGCTAACCTTGTCCTACTTGGGATTACAAAAAGTAGGCGGAATAGAAGCTTTAATTGCCAAAACACCTTCCAATTTTTGGAATTTAGTACAGCCTGCAAACGATGCACATTATCCTTGGCCGGCTATTTTATTGGGTTATCCTGTTGCAGCTGTGGCATTCTTTTGTACGGACCAATCTATGGTGCAAAGTGTTTTGGGAGCAAAGAATTTGGAGCAGGGACAATTAGGGGTTAATTTCATTGGCTGGCTAAAAGTTATGGCATTGCCATTGTTTATTTTGCCTGGAATACTTTGTTATGTTTTATATCCGGAATTGGGTAAAAATTCCGATTTGGCCTATATGACAATGGTTACTAATTTATTTCCTAGCGGAATGAATGGACTCGTGATTTGCGTAATGATTGCCGTTTTGGTGGGTACAATTGGTTCATCGCTCAATGCGTTGAGTACGGTTTTTACAAATGATATTTATGTAAAGAAAATCAATCCGACTGCAACGATTAAGGAACAAATTAAAATTGGTCGTTTGACAATTGCTGCAGGTTGTGTATTTGCTATTTTGATCGCAGTGGCTATTGACAATATCAAAGGGCAAAATTTATTCAATATTTTTCAAGCTGTTTTAGGGTTCTTAGCGCCATCTTTATCGGTTGTTTTCTTATTGAGTGTTTTTTGGAAACGTACCACCAAAAAAGCGGTAAATGCAACTCTTTCATGGGGTTCGGCTTTCAGTTTGTTTGTGGGAGTTTTGTATTTATGGATTTTTCCGGCAGATAAGTATCCTGTTTGGCCTCACTTTTTATTAATATCATTTTACATTTTTGCGGTTTTAATGATTGGAGCAATTATCATTTCATTATTGGATAAAAATCCGGAAACTAATTTTGTTAGTGAAACTGATGTTCCTAAAACCAGTAAGCGAGTGAAGATTTTGTTTGCTTTATTGGGACTAGCTATTTTGAGTTTGTACCTCATTTTTAATTTCAATTAATATGGTCACATTTACTTCTTTAGGTCAACGTTTTAAAACGACTGTTTGTATTATCGCATTATTATTTTTATCCGAAATGGCTTCGGCTCAAACATGGATTTATTATCCTGGAGATTTTGAAGTTTGGTTAAGTAATAAAATGCAGGTAAGACGTACAGAACGCGAAGCCGTATTTCCACCGCTTTGGCAATATTACAGTCCGTATGCCTTGGTGACTTTTCAAACAGAAGTAGATATTCCAGCACCAGACGAGGTTAAAATCTATTCGGAAGGGACTTTTCAATTACTTTTAGACGGTGTTCAGATTTACGGACAGCCAAAATCAATAAAAATTCCTGCTGGGAAACACAAAATTTCCTTTAAAGTATATAATCAGGAAGTATTGCCGGCTATTTATATTGCTGGTAAATACGTGAAATCTGATGCCTCATGGAAGGTGACCAATGAAGATAAACTTTGGATTGACGAAAACGGAAAAGCACAACAATCCGGTACGCCTTGGGTACCCGTTGGTTCCTGGAATTTTGATTCACCCGACAAAAAACCTTCGGGATTTAAACTAACAACCAAACCTTTAAATGCCAAAAAAACTGAAAAAACAGAAGCAGGTCAGTTGGTCGATTTTGGTAAAGAAACTTTTGGTTATATTAAAATTCACGGTTTAAAAGGAAAAGGGAAATTGGCACTTTATTATGGCGAATCTCGTGAGGAAGCTCTGGATACAGCCAAATGTGAGACACTAGATCATTTGTCTTTTGATGGAAAACAGTCGGATACCTACACACATAATGGATCCAAAGCATTCCGCTATGTTCAGGTGCAGGCAGATGCTGGTGTAAAATACGATTCTATTTCTATGCTGTATGAATATTTGCCATTAGACTATCGTGGTGCATTCAAATCTTCAGACCAGCAATTGAATCAAATTTGGGATGTGTCGGCTTACACGATGCATTTAACGTCCCGCGAATTTTTCATCGACGGCATCAAGCGCGACCGTTGGGTTTGGTCCGGCGATGCTTATCAAAGTTATTTAATGAATTATTATTTATTCTTTGATTCAGCTTCTGTAGAACGTACGTTGTTGGCGCTTCGTGGTAAAGAACCTGTGACGGCTCATGTCAATATCATAATGGATTATTCATTGTATTGGTTTGTGGGTGTTTACGATTACTATTTACATACTGGCGATACGAAATTTATCAAAACTTTTTACCCACGAATGAAATCATTGATGGAATTCTGTTTAGAAAGAAGAAACAAAAACGGATTCCTTGAACCATTAGAAGGGGATTGGGTTTTTATTGATTGGGCGAACGGATTACCAAAAACAGGCGAGGTGAGTTTTGAACAAATGCTTTTAGCCAGAAGTTTAGAAGCCATGGCTGTTAGTGCTAAAATTGCAGGTGAAAACGAAGACCAAAAACAGTATCAAAAATTATCAGATGACTTAAAAACAAAATTATTTGATGTGTTTTGGGATAAAAAAGAAAACGTCATGAAGCACCAGCGTATCGACGGCGTAATGCAGGATATTGTAACCCGATACGCTAATATGTTTGGTATTTTCTTCAATTATTTTAATGAAGAACAAAAACAAAGTATAAAAAATAAGGTTTTGCTCAATGATAAAGTGTTGAAAATCACAACTCCGTATATGCGTTTTTATGAGTTGGAAGCCTTGTGCGCTATGGGCGAACAGGATTATGTGCTGAAAGAAATGAAAGATTATTGGGGCGGAATGTTAAATGAAGGCGCAACTTCTTTTTGGGAAGAATACAACCCAACGAAAAAAGGAACAGAACATTTAGCGATGTACGGACGCCCTTACGGGAAAAGCCTTTGCCATGCCTGGGGTTCAAGTCCGATTTATTTGTTGGGAAAATATTATTTGGGTGTAAAACCAACTGCTCCAGGTTATGCAGAATATGAAATTAAACCCAATTTAGGAGGTTTGCAATGGATGGAAGGAAAAGTGCCAACACCAAAAGGTGAAGTTGCTTTATATGTAAGCAAAACGGAGATTAAAGTGAAATCGGCAGAAGGTGAAGGGAAATTAATTATTGAAAGTTCAAGCAAACCAAAAGCAAGTTCAGGAACGATTACGGAATTGTCTAAAAATAAATACCAATTGACGATAAAACCGAATGTGGAGTATAAAGTAAGTTATAAGGCACTATAATGCGTCATTGCGAGGAACGAAGCAATCCCATTAGTTGCTCACATTTTAAATAAAAGAATAAATGTTTTTAAAAAAATTAAAATACAACTCTAATCTAATAACAATAGTTTTTTTATTGTTGTCTTTGACGTGCATTACTTTTGTAAATGCTCAAAACAAATCTTGGCAATCGGCTTCTTTCGAAGTGATTAATAAATACAAAACATTCAAAACTTCCCAATATGCTCACGTGTTTTCGGGAAGCAAACACAATGTTGTGGGTTTAGCAGCTGAATTGCAAGGATTAACAGGAATTGAATTGCCTATAGAAAGTTATAAAAATGGAATGAATGCTCCTTTGAAATTAAAATTCAAAGAAAATGTACAATTGCTTATTGGTGTTTTTCAGGAAGCAAATAACGAAGCATATCTTCAGCCGAATGCAATAGAAAATGCAAAATTAGTTCTTGAAAACGGAGTTACAATTACAGGTTTAGCTCCTGTAAACGTGTATGCTATTGCTTTCGCAAAAGGAACGCACACGATTCTGCCAAACGCAAAAGGGTTATTTGCGATTTTGGGAGTAATAAAAGGCAGTCAGCAATTGGTTTCCCGAAATGCCGAGCAATTAGACGGAAAACTTTGGAATCCAACCTACATCATCGAAGGATTCTCGGATGAAAAACCATTATTCGAAATCATTGGTGGAGAAAATAAACCTGTTATCGATGAAGGAATGCTCGGAACAGAAGGAATTCAGGGTGGTTTTGAAGGTGGACGTGTGGTGAAAGTAGGGGATACCTATCATATGTTTCCAACGGAAAGAGCGGGAGAAAAGGGAATCGAAATGTACTATGACCGTGTGAAAACCAAAATAGGGCATTGGACTAGTAAAGATGCCATTCATTGGAAAAGAGAATCTACCATTTATCAGGCAAGCGGAACGTACGCCGTTACTGAAGACGACAATCCGATGAACGACCGTCGTGGTGCAATTTGGTCGTATATGCCGGTTTTCAATGAAAAAGCAAACAAATGGTACGGCTATTATTTGGCGTATACGGTTCACAAAGAAATTCAGCCGAATCATTCTTTCGGAAGAATCTGGCGTTGCGAATCGATTGTAGAAGGAATCAACGGAATTGGCGGGCCTTACAAAGACATGGGAATCATTATGGAGCCGGGATTGGATTCTCAGCCTTGGGAAGGACGTCAGGGAGTAGCTTCCTTTTTTCCGTATCAGGTCGGTGAAAAATGGTTCGGATTTTACAGCGGAGCTTATCCATTCGAATCTTGGGCAGATTATCCAAAGAAATCAGGAAAAGGCTGGTTCGTGGCTTTGGCAGAATCTAAAAGTTTGGAAGGACCTTGGACAAGATTAAACAAAGGTCTGGAACCGATAAAAACGATACATCCGCAATTTGTGGAAAACCCGATTGTGAGCCAGTTGCCAAATGGTTTATATATCGCCGTTTTTGATGGAGGACCAGAAGGCTGGGGACATCATTTGCCAAATATGATAGGTTATACGCTTTCAAAAGATGGAATTAATTGGGGAGAAGCGCATTATTTACCAATAGAAACCAAAGTCGATAAATGGTGGGATATCATGAGAACCCCGCTTTGTTTGATTCCAGAAGGAAATGATGTTTACACGATTGTCTATAATGCTATCGATTTGAAAAAACGTTTTCATCCAACAGGAATGGTAAAAGTAAAATTGAACCGAGAAGTAATGGAATCTAAATTGAAGGAATTAAAATAGAGTAAGGAACATAGTAAAGAGTCTGGGAAACCTGAATTTAATTATTGATTTTTTACTTTTTGGAATCTCTAAGAAAGCTGAATGTTTCTCGTTAGCCCCGATTGCAGTGGAAATCCTTTTTATTTTTTCTTTAAAAATAAAAAGATTGCAACGGAAAGCGGGAGGGATTTTGAAAGAAAGACAAATGTTCTGCTCCAAAAAAGAAAAAAATCTGCTTGCAAAATAATATGAACAAAATGAAAATTAAATACTTACTTATTGCCGTTTCAGCACTTGCAATAACAAGTTGTGCAACGAAATACAAAAAAAGGGAAATCAACGAAACCGTAATGCAGGAAATTTACAATGAAGTAAAAACTCCCTACAAATACGGTTTGGTAATGGTGCCAACAGACAACTCTTATAAAATGGACTGTCCGAGTATTTTTAGAAAAGACGGCAAATGGTATATGACCTATTTAATTTACGATGGAAGAGGTTACGAAACATGGCTGGCAGAAAGTGATAATTTATTAAACTGGAAACACCTTGGAAAAGTAATGTCATTCTCAGAAAATGAAAAACATTGGGATGTGAATCAAAAAGCGGGATATATTTCGTTGCAGGATATGACTTGGGGCGGAAGCTACGAATGGGAAAAATATGATGATAAATACTGGATGAGTTATTTTGGAGGAGACAGCAAAGGGTATGAAGCAGGAGTTTTATCCATCGGAATGGCTTACACAGCAGAATCACCGACAAAACCACACGAATTTAAGAGATTAGAGAATCCGGTTTTAACGCCAAAAGACAAAGACGCTAAGTGGTGGGACAATAGTACGATGTACAAAAATAGTGTGATTCGTGATAAAGATAAACTGACTGGACACAATTTCATCATGTATTACAATGCCCGTGGCGATAGTTTAAATCCTGCAAAAGGCGCAGAGCGTATTGCGATGGCAGTATCGGACGATATGAAACAATGGAAGCGTTATGGGAATAAACCTTTAATCAATCACCATAAAGGAATCTCAGGAGATGCCTATATTCAGCGTATTAATGATACTTGGGTGATGTTCTATTTTGGCGCTTTTTGGACGGGTTGGAATCAGGGTGCATTTAACCGTTTTGCTGTTTCGAATGATTTAGTAAACTGGACCGACTGGAAAGGCGATGATTTGATTAAATCATCAGAACCGTATGATAATATGTTTGCACATAAATCATTTGTCGTTAAACACGAAGGTGTAGTGTATCATTTTTATTGCGCCGTAAACAAGGCAGAACAAAGAGGAATTGCCGTTGCAACTTCTAAAGATTTAGGGAAAAGTAAAATGAATTTTGTGGCTCCACCAGAGAAAAAAGAAAAGAAATAAGTATTAGTTATTAAGTTGTAAGTATTAAGTTTTTGAAGTTAAGGAATAACATTATGGTGAATTTAGTTCAATGGTTTTTAGAAAAAAAAGGCTTGAAATCTTTAGTGTTTTCAAGTGCAATCCGTATTTATACGACTCGATTAATCCTTACTACTTACGCTTTACTACTTATTACTTTTGCTCAAGCGCAATCCGTAACCGGCGAGCCAGCGGGAATTCCTGAATTACCCAAAAAATACGAATTTGCTCCTTGGGAAGATCCAACGGTAACGAGTATCAATCGACAACCGTCGAGAGCAACTGCGTATTCGTACACGAGTGTTGAAGATGCTTTAAAAGGAGACAGAACCAAAAGCCGAATTCAGATGCTGAATGGCGATTGGAATTTTAAATACGCCGTAAATTTAAAAGAAGCCTCAAAAGATTTTTATAAAAATACCGTTTCAGGCTGGGATAAAATTGAAGTGCCATCCAACTGGGAAATGAAAGGCTACGATAATCCAATTTACAAAAGTGCCGTTTATCCTTTCCGTCCCATAAATCCGCCATATATTCCTAAAGATTATAACGGAATTGGTTCGTACCAAAGAAGTTTTACCGTTCCTGAAAACTGGAAAGACATGACCGTTACTTTACACTTTGGAGCCGTAAGTTCCGGTTTTGAAGTGTGGCTGAACGGAGAATTTTTAGGTTACGGAGAAGACAGCTGCCTGCCGTCTGAATTTGATATTACGCCTTATTTAAAAGCAGGCGAAAATATAGTTTCAGTTCGGGTGATTCGCTGGGCAGACGGTTCGTATCTGGAAGATCAGGATCATTGGCGTATGAGCGGAATCCAGCGTGAAGTTTTTATTATGGCTGAGCCAAAACTGCGTATTCAGGATTTCTTTGTACAGACGAAATTAGACAAGGAATACAAAGATGCCATTTTCAAACTTCGTCCAAAAGTAGAGAATTTGACGGGAGAAAAAGTCAAAGATTACACTATGAATGTTCAGTTGTACGATGCCAATAATACGGCAATGTTCAAAGAACCGCTTCAAAGACCTGTGATCGATTTAATCAACGAAAGTTATCCTCGTCTGGATAATGTGCGTTTTGGATTCTTTCAGGAAAACATCAAAAATCCAAAAAAATGGAGTTCCGAAGAGCCGAATTTATACACAATGGTGATTTCGATAAAAGATAAAAACGGAAATGTTACCGAAGCCAAAAGCTGTAAAGTGGGTTTCCGATCTATCGAATTTTCGAAAGAAAACGGCAAAATGCTCATCAACGGAAAAGAAACCTATGTCTATGGCGTCAACCGTCATGATCATAATCCTGTTCGTGGAAAAGCGGTTACGAGAGAAGATATCAAACAAGATATTACGACGATTAAGAAGTTTAATTTCAACTTTATTCGTACCAGCCATTACCCGAACGATCCGTATTTTTATGAATTATGCGATCAATACGGAATTATGGTTATGGACGAAGCCAATCAGGAAACGCACGGAATTGGCGGAAAGCTAGCCAACGATCCAAAATGGACAAATGCTTATTTGGAGCGCATGACCCGTATGGTCGAAAGAGACAAAAATCACCCGTCAGTAGTGATGTGGAGTTTGGGTAACGAAGGAGGAAAAGGACCAAATCATTCCGCAATGTCGGGTTGGGTTCACGATTTCGACATTACGCGTCCGGTCCATTATGAGCCTGCGCAGGGAAATGCAAAATTAGATGGTTATATCGATCCGCTTGATCTGAGATATCCAAAAACAATCGACCACGCATATCGATTCGAAAACCCGCAGGATGATTCATATGTAGATATGGTGAGCCGTTTTTATCCAGGCGTTTTCACACCTAAATTTTTAGTCGATCAAAAGAAAGATACAAGACCAATTATTTTTGTGGAATATTCGCATGCGATGGGGAATTCGGTTGGGAATTTAAAAGAATTATGGGATGAATTCCGTTCGCTTCCAAGAGTTATCGGTGGCTGTATCTGGGAATTCAAAGATCAGGGACTGGTAAAATTCGATTCCAGATCTGGTCAGAATTATTTTGCTCATGGTGGAGATTTTGGCGAAAAATACCATGATGGAAACTTCAATACCAAAGGAATTGTAGATTCTAACGGAAAACCAAAAGGTTCTCTTTTTGAGAATAAATGGGTATATCAGCCAGCGACTTCAACCTTAAACGGAAATCAATTAGAAATCAAAAATCGTCAGGCGGTTAAATCTTTAGAAGGCTATATTCCGGTTTTAAAAGTGTTGGAAAACGGAAATGTAATTAAAACTCAGATTTTAAAACCATTAAAAGTAGAAGCAGGACAATCAACAACCTTGGATATCAGCTCGTATCTTCCAAAAATGAAAAGCGATGCCGAATATCTTTTAAATATAGAATTCCAGCTTTCGGCAGATGAACTTTGGGCTTCAAAAGGTTACACTGTCGCAGAAGATCAGTTTCTGCTGAAAAAGAAAGAAGCAGTTGCATTAGCATCTAAAAATGGAAATTTGAATGTTTCCGAATCCGAATCTGATTTTAACATCAAAGGAAAAGCTTTCGACATTAAAATTAATAAAGTAAACGGTGCATTGAGTTCGTATATTTTTAATGGAGAAGAACAGGTTTTTGCGCCATTGCTTCCAAATTTCGTTCGACCATTAACAGATAATGACAAAAGAGGTTGGAAATCCCAAAAACTTTTGAAACAATGGTACAAAGCCAAACCAAAGTTGATAAATGTGAAAATCGACAAATCAGCTTCTGAAATTAAAATCACCAGCGATTACGAAGTCATAAAAGACAGTGCAACCGTAAATGTGGTCTACAACATCAGTCCAGACGGAGTGATCAAAGTAGATTACAGTTTAAAAGCTTCGAATAAATTACCAAACATTCCAAAAATCGGAATGCAGATGGGCGTTCAGAGAAAGTTTGCCCAAATTTCGTGGTACGGAAAAGGAGAACTGGAAAATTACAGCGACAGAAGTTTTGGTTCGTTTGTTGGTAAATATTCATTGCCAATTAATGATTTTATCGAACATTATCCAAAACCACAAGAAAACGGAAATAGATGCGATGTGAGATGGATGGCGTTGACAACACCTCAGAAAAATCAAGGTTTTTTAATTTCAAATGACACCAAAGTTTTAAGTATGAGCGCATGGCCATATACACAGGAAAATTTGAGTTCAGCAGGTCATACTTATGATCTGAAAGATTCGGGATTTTTGACTGTAAATATTGATTTGATGCAAATGGGAGTGGGTGGAAATGACAGCTGGACATTGGTGGCACAGCCTTTGGAACAATATCAGATTAAGTCAGGAGATTATCAATATAGTTTTTATTTAACGCCTTTTAGCGGTTCGAAGAATCAGCTGGAAAGCAGTTTAAAGAAATTTAAGTATTAAGTTATCTATGGATTAAACCCGACTGGTTTTAAAAACCAGTTGGGTTTGGTTAGTAAGAATTACACTCAAATAAAAGGGATAATAACAAAAATAATGTTTCAAAAAAAACACCTCTTTTTTATCTTACTCCTTGCGGGATTGGTTTCCGCACAGGAAGTCCATAAAAAAGAAATTTCTTTTCAGCCAACACTAGAATCCTCAAAATCTTGGGTGTATTGGTATTGGATGAAATCGGCCTATTCCAAAGCAGGAATCACAGCCGATTTGGAAGCGATGAAACAAGCCGGAATTGCTGGCGCTTATTTAATGACGATCAAAGGGCCGGCAAATCCTCCATTGATAGATCCGCCGGTTTTACAATTAACTCCCGAATTCTGGGATATGATTCATTGGGCTTTCGCCGAAGCCAATCGATTGGGTTTAAAATTGGCTTTTCACGGAGCCGATGGTTTTGCCGTTGCAGGCGGGCCTTGGATTACACCGGAAATGTCGATGCAGAAAGTGGTTTGGTCAACTACTGAAATTTTGGGCGGAAAAAAAATAGCTTCAAAACTACCAGTTCCAGTACATTACAAAGATTATTATAAAGACATAGCCACTTTTGCGATTCCGATAAAAGAATACGAAATCACTTCTCAGAAGCAACTACCAAAAGTTACGACATCCAACAACACCGATGCTTCATTTTTGGCTGATCCTAAAAAAGACGAAAATTTCAAATTTGCAGATGGAGGCTGGATTCAATATGAATTTGCTCAGTCTTTTACCTGCAAATCGATTGTAATTGAAACCAAAGGAAGAGATTATCAGGCACAGCGTCTGATTGTAGAAGTGAGTGATGACGGAGTTCATTTTAAATTCCACGAAAGACTGATTGCGCCACGACACGGCTGGCAGGATATGGATTTTGGAAACACGCATGCAATTGCGCCGGTTACAGCAAAATATTTCAGATTTGTTTATGACCCGAAAGGAACAGAACCAGGAGCTGAAGATTTGGATTTTGCCAAATGGAAACAGAACCTGAAAGTGAGTAAAATCACGCTTTCGAATCAATCCTTAATCAATAATTACGAGGGTAAATCGGGAGCAGTCTGGCGTTTGACACCAGAAACTACTGAGAAACAAATTCCGAATACAGAAACATTTAAAAAATCAGAAATCATTAACATTTCGAGTTTTGTTGATGCAGACGGAAACCTGAACTGGAAAGCGCCAAAAGGAAAATGGAAAATTATCCGAATGGGACACACTTCTACAGGCCACGAAAATGCAACGGGCGGAGCAGGAAAAGGATTGGAAGTGGATAAATTCAATCCGGAATTAATTCGTTTTCAATTGGATCATTGGTTTGGAGAAGCGGTTCGTTCTGCCGGTCCGGAACTGGCTTCAAAGGTTTTGGAAATCCTTCATTTTGACAGCTGGGAATGCGGAAGCCAAAACTGGTCTTCGGTATTTCAGGCCGAATTCAAAAAGAGACGTGGTTATAATGTTGTCGATTATTTTCCTGTAATGGCGGGGATTCCAATCGAAAATATAGCAACTTCAGAGAAGATATTATACGATATTAGAAAAACAATATCCGAATTGGTAGCCGATAATTTCTATGGAACTGTTGCTCAAATTGGCAAAGAATATAAGGTAAAATTAAGTTCTGAAAATGTCGCACCAACAATGATGAGTGATGCTTTGCTGCATTTCAAATATGTTGATTATCCAGGCGGAGAATTTTGGCTGAAAAGCCCAACGCACGACAAGCCTTTTGATATGGTGGATGCTATTTCGGGCGGACATATTTACGGAAAAGATATTATTCAGGCAGAATCTTTTACGGCTTTAAGAATGGATTGGGACGAGCATCCAGGAAATTTGAAAACGACTGCAGACCGCAATTATGCGTTGGGAATTAACCGATTATTTTATCACGTTTTTGTACATAATCCATGGACGGACAGGAAACCTGGAATGACTTTGGATGATATCGGAACTTTTTTCCAAAGAGACCAGACTTGGTGGAAACCAGGAAAAGCTTTTTTTGATTATTGCCAAAGAGTGCAGTTCCAATTACAAAAGGGAAAACCTGTAATTGATTTAGCCGTTTTTATTGGTGAAGATTTTCCTTCACGTTCTTTTGTTCCAGATCGTCTGGTACCGTTTATTCCGAATGTTTTTGGGAAGGAAAGACTGGAGAGCGAGAAAATTCGTTTGGAAAATGAAGGTCAGCCAACAGCAAAAATGCCGAAAGAAGTTACCTATTCTAAAAATATAACCGATTTGTCGCAATGGGTAAATCCACTAAATGGCTATCAATACGACTCATTTAATGCTGATGTTTTAATCAACAGAGCGAAAGTGGTAAACGGAAAAGTGACTTTTGAAGGCGGAATTGAATATGGGGCTTTACTGTTTCCAGGAAGTCATAAAATGGCATCGAATAAAATTTTGTCTTTGGCTTCCGCCGAAAAAATCCTGCAATTGTTAAAAGAGGGAGCAACGATTTTTGTAGATGAAAAACCAACTATTCAGCCAGGAATCCAGTCAGAAGCGGATCAAAAGAAATGGCTGTATGTGATTGACGAAATCTGGAATAATGCCAATTCCTCTTCTTGGAAAATAGGAAAAGGAACCGTTGTCAAATTGCCTTATTTAGGAAATGATTTTGCCTCAATCGGAATTACTCAGGATGTTTATTTTCCAAACCTAAACAGAACCGATTCAGAAACAATTGCCTGGACGCATAGAAAATCAGATAACGAAGAAGTCTATTTCCTTTCGAATCAAAAAGAGCAAAAAAGAACCTTTGATGCTTCGTTTAGAATAGCTGGAAAAGTGCCGCAATGGTACAATCCTGTTACGGATAAAACATCGGCATTAGCCAATTGGAAAACAGAAAACGGAAGAACAATTGTTGCATTAACTTTAGAGGCTAATGAATCTGGCTTTGTGATTTTTAAAGAACAAACCAAAGAAGTTTTAGCTCAGGGAAAATTCTCTGAATTTGAAAAAGTTCAGGTTTTGGATGAAAATTGGGAATTGCAGTTTGATCCGGAATTTAAAGGCCCGAAAGAAGTTATTAAAACCAATAAATTATTCGACTGGAGTACTTCTGAAAATGATCAGATTAAGTATTATTCTGGAACCGTAGTTTATAAAAAAGAGTTTATTTGGAAAGGAAAAGCTTCTGATAAAATCTGGCTTGATTTAGGAGAAATTGCGAATATCGCAGAAGTTTCAATCAACGGAAAAGATTGCGGAACGCTTTGGACTTTTCCATTCAAAACAGCTATTTCGCATGCCTTGCAAAAAGGAAAAAATACAATCGTAATAAAAGTGACAAATACGTGGGCAAACCGTTTAATTGGTGATCAAAAATTGCCAAAAGAAGAAAGATTAATTTGGACAACAGCGCCATTTAGATTAGAAGGAAACCCATTATTGAAAGCGGGATTGTTAGGGCCGATAATGATTTTAAAAGAGAGATAATACATATGTCGCTCCGCTGGAGCTTTTGTATGATGTTGTTGTTTTGTTCTATAAATATTTCGTCCCTCTGGGACTTACTCAGTAGGATTAGATATTTATAAAATAGGTTTAAAGACATGTATTTATTTCAAAAAAGTATGTGTTAGCTGATTTAAAAAAGCTCTGGAAGAGCGAAATATTTATAGAAAATAATAGTATAAGAATAGTTTAGCTCCAGAGGAGCGACACATTTTTTCAGTATTTAAGAATAAAACCAAATGAAAAATTTTAAACACATTTTTGTTATTGTAATTGCATTTTTATCAAGCCTTCAAATCAATGCCAAAATCAAACTTCCGGCATTGTTTACAGACAATATGATGCTTCAGCAAAAATCAAACGCACCAATATGGGGATGGGCTGATAAGAATGCTAATGTGGTAATCAAAACCTCATGGGATTCTAAAACCTATAAAATAAAAGCAGACAATTTCGGGAAATGGAAAACAGCATTGCAAACTCCCTCTTTCGGTGGCCCTTTTACAATTGAAGTTGCCGAAGGAACCGAAAAAGTAACGATAAAAAACATTTTAATAGGTGAAGTTTGGCTTTGTTCAGGACAATCCAATATGGAAATGCCTTTAAAAGGATTTCAGGGACAGCCTGTTAGAAACGGAAACGAAATTATCGTAAGATCAACCAATAAAAACATTCGTTTGATCACGATTCCAAGAGTGACAGTTTTAGAACCAAAAGATGATTTTGAAGGAAAATGGGAAGTGGCTTCGCCAAAATCGACTTCTAATTTTAGTGCAACGGCCTGGTATTTTGGTTCACTTTTGCAGGAAGTTTTACAGGTTCCTGTTGGCTTGATTCATGTTTCTTACGGAGGTTCAAGTATGGAAGCCTGGATGAATCAGGAAATGCTGAAAGATTTTGCAAGCGCTAAAATTCCGACCACCAAAGAAGAATTGGCAAAAGATCCAAATCGTGTGCCGACAACTTTATTCAACGGAATGTTGTCGCCGGTTATTGGTTACGGAATCAAAGGCTGTATCTGGTATCAGGGCGAATCGAATTACGAAAGAGCAAATGAATATACAGCTTTGATGAAAAAGATGGTCAGCAGTTGGAGAACCTTATGGAATCAGGGAGATTTCCCTTTTTATTACGCTCAGATTGCACCGTTTAATTATGCACAATTTCATCTAAAAGACAATAAACCGGAATACAATTCGGCTTATTTGAGAGAAGCACAATTGAAGGCTTCAAAGGAAATTCCGAATTCAGGAATGGCAGTTCTAATGGACGTTGGCGAAGAAAACAACATTCACCCAATGGACAAGGAAAAAGGCGGAAACCGTTTGGCTTTTCAGGCTTTGGCAAGAACATACGGAATTGAAGGTTTTGAATTTGAAAGTCCGAAATACAAATCAATGGAAATAAAAGACGGTTCAGTTACTGTTTCTTTTGACAATGTAGATAACGGAATTACAGCTTACGACAAAGAAGTTTTAGGCTTTGAATTAGCAGGAGAAGACAAAGTTTTTTATCCTGCAAAAACGGTTGTGAGAAGAAAATCGGTGGTTTTGACTTCGGATAAAGTTGCCAAGCCAGTTGCGGTACGCTATTTGTGGAAAGATTTTGCAAAAGCTGAATTGTTTAGCGGAGGCGGTTTGCCGATTTCTTCGTTTAGAACGGATGAATGGTAATACGTTCATCGCTCCTGCAAGGTTTTCAAAAACCGTGTAGGTGTTTAATTGATTTGAAACTTTAAAATTATACCTGCAAGGTTTTGAAAACCTTGCAGGAAAACGTAAAAAATGAAAAATTTAATTTTCCTATTTTCTTTCTTCATTACGCTTTGCCTTAAAGCGCAAATTCCTGCGCTCAATAATTACAATCAAATTTGGACTGCGCAAAGTAATAATTCAGCAGAGTCCATGCCTTTGGGTGGCGGCGATATTGGTGCGAATGTGTGGGTAGAAAAAGGTGATTTGTATTTCTATTTTTCTAGAAGCGGGACTTTTGACGAGCATAATACCTTATTGAAATTAGGCCGGGTAAAAGTGACTTTAAGTCCGAATCCGTTTGAGGGAAAAGAAGGTTTTCGTCAGGAACTAAAACTGAAAGATGGTTATATTTTGGTTGGACAAAATGATACCAAGATAAAACTTTGGGTTGATGTTTTCAAGCCAATTATTCATGTGGATTTGGAAAGTAAAAATCCGTTAAAAATGACGGCTTCTTATGAAAGCTGGCGTTATAAAAATCGTGATTCCAAAGGAAAAGCCAATAATGCCAATTCGTATAAATGGGCTCCACAGGGCGAAATCGTAACTTTCAAGGATTCAATCTCATTTGAAAATAACGGAATCAAATTTTATCATAGAAACAGGGAACAGACTGTTTTTGACATAGCCGTAAAACAACAGAAAATGGAATCGGTTAAAGACCAGATGATGAATCCAATTGCGAATCTAACTTTCGGTGGATTCATGAAAGGCGATAACCTAAAACCTGAAGGAACGTATGTTGGAAAATATCAGGATACTGATTTTAAAGGTTTTAATTTAACTAGCGTAAAACCTTCAAAAAAACAGTCTTTAGAAATTTATTTAAACACCAATCAATCTGATTTTTCTGTTTGGAATAACGGATTAAAAAGTTTGATTGCTTCAAATAAAAACACAGTAAAACAAGCAGAAAAAAACACAATTAAATGGTGGAATAATTTCTGGAATCGCAGTTTTATTTATACACAGAAAAATCAATCGATTGAAAAGGATTCGATTTACCAAATTGGACAGAATTATCAGTTGTTCCGTTATATGCTAGGGTGTAACGCATACGGAAAATATCCAACAAAATTTAACGGCGGATTGTTTACCGTTGACCCCGTTTTTACGAACAAGGATTTAAATTTTACACCCGATTTTAGAAATTGGGGTGGTGGAACGATGACAGCTCAAAACCAAAGACTGGTTTATTTTCCGATGGTAAAAAGTGGTGATTTTGATATGATGAAATCGCAATTGGATTATTATTTGACCTTGCAGAAAAATGCCGAGTTAAGGAGCAAGGTATATTGGAATCACAACGGAGCTTCATTTACCGAGCAACTGGAGAATTTTGGCTTACCCAATCCGGCAGAATACGAATGGAAACGTCCTGCAGATTATGATGCAGGAATGGAATATAACGCTTGGTTGGAATACGAATGGGACACGGTTTTTGAGTTTTGTCAGATGATGTTACAGCAAAAAGAATATGCTGGCGAAAATATTCAGAAATACAATCCATTCATTATAAGTTGTCTGCGATTTTTTGATGAACATTATCAATATTTGGCAAAACAAAGAGGCAGAAAAGCCTTGGATGGAAATGGTCATTTGATTCTTTTTCCGGGTTCAGCGGCAGAAACCTACAAAATGACCTATAACGCTAACAGTACAATTTCGGCCTTGACAGTAATCACGGAAAATCTATTAAACCTTTCGGAAAAAGAATTATCAAAAGAAGAACAAGACTATTTGAAAGCCTTTCAAAAGCGTATTCCACCTTTAAATTTTAGCGAAATAGAGAATCATAAAATATTGGTTCCTGCCAAAACGTGGGAACGTATTAATAATTCTGAAGTACCACAGCTATATCCGGTTTATCCTTGGAGAATTTACGGTGTTGGAAAACCAGATTTGGAAACAGCCTTGAATACTTGGAAATATGATACTGATGCCATAAAATTCAGAAGCCATATTGGATGGAAACAAGATAATATTTTTTCGGCTCGATTAGGTTTAACAGAAGAAGCAAAAAAATACAATCTGTTGAAAATGTCCAATTCAGAAAGAAGATTTCCTGCCTTTTGGGGACCAGGATTTGATTGGGTTCCGGATCATAATTGGGGAGGAGCAGGGATGATTGGCATGCAGGAAATGCTTTTGCAGGAAGCTAACGGAAAAATATATCTTTTTCCGGCTTGGCCAAAAGACTGGAATGTGCATTTCAAATTGTACGCTTCCCAAAACACAACAGTGGAAGCTGAGATTCTAGAAGGGGAATTAAAAATCATTAAAGTTCTTCCGAAGGAAAGGGAAAAATATATTATAAATCTGCTGGGTAAATCAACAGAGGAAAAAATAAAATTAAATTAAAAAAAAATGATAAAGAAACTAGCGGGTGCTTTTGCTTTGACAGCACTTTTGGCAACAAATGGACAGGCGCAAAATACGGATAAACAAATAGTAAAGGTAGATTTTGACTTTTTTCAAAGAAGATTGGAAGAAGTTCACGATCCTAATTATGAATCTTGGGTTATAAATGATCAGAAAGAAACAGAGAAATCTTTTAATAATGTAACATTCAAATTAAAGGGGAACTTTACCTCAAAATGGTATAAAGTAGGAATGAATGCGCCTCATTATAACAGATTAGGAAGCGATGGATTGGTTACCGCTGAAAATCTGGAGTTGACTATTAGCGGATTATCAGAAGGAAAACACACACTTTTGACGTTTCATAATGCTTTTGATGTGATTACGGGTAAAACTTTTTCACCGATTAAAATTTATGTAAATGGAAAGTTAGCGGAAACGGTAAATGCAAGTCAAAGAGCCAATGCCAAAATTGATGCATCTATAGCGTATGTTACTTTTAATGCCGTAAAATCCAAAGATGTAGTTATTCGTTTTGAAGTTGATCCAGCTTCGAATCCAGAAGCCGTAAAACAAATTGTGATTAACGGTTTTGAAATCGATACTCCAAACTTAATGAATCAGGCACGTTCACCGAAACCGGAGAATGGATACGAACATGTTGTCGTGGCTGATAAAAAGGTTGTATTGGAATGGAATGCTTCAAAAAATGCAGTAGCTCATAAATTGTATTTTGGAGAAGATAAAACTGCTGTTGCAAATGCCAATGAATCTTCAAAAGAATTCAGGACAAAATTGACAGAAACAACATTTCCGGTTTCAGATTTGTATAGCGGGTCAACGTATTACTGGCGTGTGGATGAAATTGATGCCAATGGTGATATAACTCTTGGCAATGTCTGGTCATTTAAACCGGCACAATTGGCTTTCCCCGGAGCGGAAGGATATGGGCGTTTTGCTATTGGAGGGCGTGGAGGAAAAGTAGTAGAAGTGACAAATCTAAATGATGATGGATCAGGAAGTTTACGTGAAGCCGTAAATCAGGAGATCGGACCAAGAACTATTGTTTTTAATGTTTCGGGAAATATTCCATTGAAATCACGATTAGTGGTTAATCAGCCTTACATTACCATTGCAGGACAAACGGCTCCAGGTGAAGGAATCACAATCAGTAAAGCACCAGTAGGTCTTACAGGAAATGAAGGAATAATTAGGTTTCTAAAAGTTCGCATTGGTGGCGGAACAACCTATGATGGGATGGGATTAACAGGAGCTAATTTCAGTATTATTGACCACTGTTCGATAAGCTGGACAATTGACGAATCGTTTAGTTCCCGTGGAGCACATCATATTTCATTACAGCGAACCTTGATTTCCGAAGCTTTGAATGTGGCAGGACACGATAAATATCCAGCAGGAAAAATGCATGGATATGCTGCAACTATTGGTGGAGACATAGGAAGTTTTCACCATAATTTATTGGCACACAACTACGGTAGAAACTGGAGTATTGGCGGTGGTTTGAATGGTGACGGTTATTATACGGGACGATTGGATATTCGGAATAATGTGGTTTATAATTGGGGACAAAGAACTACAGACGGAGGTGCCAATGAAGTAAATTTTGTCAATAATTATTACAAGCCAGGAGCTTCAACCAAGATTTTCGTGGCATTGAATGCACAACACGAAGGCGTTGGAAAAGGAATGCAACGTTATTTTTTTGATGGAAATGTGATGCCTGGATATTTTGATGAAAAAAATCAGGAAAAAGGAAGAAAAATGACAGTTTCCAATAAAGAGATTGTGAACTATGAAACTTTTGTGAACAAGTCTTTTTTTGAATCGTATGTAGAAACACAATCTGCAAAAGGTGCTTATAAAAATGTACTTTCAGATGTTGGAGCGAATCAGCCGTTTTTTGACAAACATGATATTAGAATGATTGATGAAACCTTGAAAGGAACGTTTACTTACAAAGGAAGCAAAAGCGGTTTGGGCGGAATGATTGACAACGAAGCTGATCAAGGAGGGTGGCCTGAATTCAAAAGCGAAACTCGTCCTGCAGATTGGGATACGGATCACGATGGATTGCCAAATTGGTGGGAAAAAACTTTTGGCTTGAACGAAAATTCAAAAACAGGAGATTTCTCGGATGCCAATTCAGATGTTGATAAAGATGGATTTACACAACTAGACGACTATCTAAATTGGATGGCACAGCCTCATTATTTTGTAAATTCAGGAGATAAAAAAGTTTTAACGGCTGCAGATTTTTTCAAGGGATATGAAAATAAACCAGTGTATACTTTCTCCAATCTTAAAAACGGAAATGTTGTTTTGAAAGGAAAGGAAATTCAGTTTACGACGGTAGAAAAAGGATTTGCCTCTTTTGTAATTACAGTAAAAGATGCTGATGGCGATAGTATGAGCCGAACTGTCAATTTCTTTGTAAAATAATAATTTGCGAATTTGAGGTTGAAATTTTTAAAAAATATAAAAATGAAAAAACAAATCATTGTATTATCGGCCATACTTTTTTCAACTGCTTTTGTGGCGCAGAATAAAGGATTGGTAGCCAATTCAAACAGTCCTTATTCGAAATTACAAAGTGTAGGTTTGCAAGATGTAAAATGGACAAGTGGTTTCTGGAAAGAACAATTTGATGTGGAAACCCAAAACACATTGCCTTATATGTGGGATTTGTATCATAATGACGAAGTTTCACATGCTTATAAAAATTTCGAAATTGCTGCTGGTGAAAGCAAGGGAACTTTTAAGGGACCGTCTTTTCACGATGGAGATTTTTATAAGATTTTTGAAGGAATGGCAGCGACTTATGCTGTTACCAAAGACAAGAAATTGGACGCAGAAATGGATAAGGCTATTGCCTTATTCGCCAAGGCACAACGAAAAGATGGTTACTTGCATACTCCTGTTTTAATCGATCAACGCTGGGGAACTTTAGGTCCAGAAGAAGTCAAAAAACAATTGGGTTTCGAGAAATACAATATGGGACATTTGATGACGGCTGCTTGTATTCACTATCGTGCGACTGGAAAAACCAATTTTTTGAATATTGCCAAAGGGGTTGCTGATTTTTTATATGATTTTTATAAAAAAGCTTCTCCGGAATTGGCAAGAAATGCAATTTGTCCTTCGCATTATATGGGAATTGTCGAAATGTATCGCACGACCAAAAATCCAAAGTATTTGGAGTTGGCAAATAATTTAATAGATATCAGGGGAACGACCAATGATGGAACCGATGATAATCAGGACAGAATTCCATTCAGGCAGCAAACTACAGCCATGGGACATGCAGTTAGAGCCAATTATTTATATGCAGGTGTTGCTGATTTGTATGCAGAAACGGGAGAAAAGAAATTATTGGATAATCTTGAATCGATATGGAATGATGTAGCCTATCGAAAAATGTACATTACGGGAGCCTGCGGATCCTTGTACGATGGTGTTTCTCCAGACGGTACTTCTTACAACCCTGCCGATGTTCAAAAAATCCATCAGGCCTATGGAAGACCTTTTCAATTACCAAACGCTACCGCACATACTGAAACGTGTGCCAATATTGGAAATGTATTATGGAACTGGAGAATGCTTCAAATTACCGGTGATGCCAAATATGCAGATATTGTAGAATTGGCTTTGTATAACAGTGTTTTGTCTGGAATCAGTTTGGAAGGGAAGAAGTTTTTTTATAACAATCCGTTGAATGTTTCCAAGGATTTACCTTTTAAACAAAGATGGAGCAAAGAGCGAGAAGGTTATATTGCCTTGTCAAATTGTTGTGCACCAAATGTAACCAGAACAATTGCAGAAGTGAATAACTATGCTTACAATTTTTCGAAAGAAGGATTATATGTAAATATCTACGGAAGCAATAACTTGAATTCAGTAACATTGGGAGGCGAAAAAATTGAAGTGGAACAACAAACGAACTACCCTTGGGATGGAAAAATCACCTTAAAAATTCTAAAAGCGCCAAAAGAGGTTTATGCTTTTTTTCTAAGGATTCCGGGTTGGAGTAGGAGTGCAACAATTTCAGTCAATGGTAAAAATATAAACGATGCTATTGTTTCTGGTTCGTACCAAAAAATTGCACAAAAATGGCAAAAAGGGGATATTGTTGAATTAAATATTCCAATGTCGGTTGAATTGATGCAAGCCAATCCATTGGTGGAAGAAATAAAAAATCAAGTAGCTGTAAAGCGCGGGCCTTTAGTGTATTGCCTGGAATCGAATGAACTTCCTGCCAATGTAAGTGTGAACAATGTTATTTTGAATGTGAATTCTAAATTCACCACCGATTTTATAAAAATAGACAACAGACAAATATTGAGTATAACGGCAAGTTCGTCGATATTGTCAGATAATTCATGGGATAAAAAATTATACAAACCTATTTCGACTAACGAAAATGAGAAGGTTTCTATAAAATTAATTCCCTATTATGCGTGGGGGAACCACGGGAAAGGAGAGATGGCGGTCTGGCTTTCGCATTAAAAACTTTCGCAATTATTGGTTAAAAATTTTGATTGTGAATATCTTTTAATTTTTTTGTGAGAAAAATAATTATTTCAGTTCGTATTGATATGCAATTATCAAAAAAATAATTGTTTAATTACTGAATATTTAAGAGTAGTAGCTGATTTTTTTTATAATATTTTTGGTATTTAAGAATATTTTGGCTTATTTTTATGATAAATGTTTTTATTGTGATTATTATTTAAATAATTGAATAATTGCAGGACAGTACAGGATGCGTGAGTTTGAGTATCGCTCTAAATTTGAAGAATATTAATAAATGTTGTTTTTACATTTAATATCGAAAACGATATAATTGATTGCTAACATTTATAAAAAAACTAACCTAAACAAATTAATAATTAACTAAAACAAATTTTATGAAACAAACACTAGTGAGAAGATGTAGTGTTCTTCTGTTTGTACTGATGAGTATGATGACTTATGCTCAAACTGCAGTCAGTCAAATAAAAGTCACGGGTACAGTTACTGATAATTCAGGACTACCTTTGTCAGGGGTTAACGTTACCGAAAAATCGTCAAAAAATACCGTAACAACAGATTTTATCGGTAATTATGTGATTAATGTGAATAGCGGTGCAACATTGGTCTTTTCTTTTATTGGAATGAAAAAGATGGAAATTCCCTTGGCAGGACGCAATGTTGTTAATACAAAAATGCAGGATGATTCTAATCAATTGGAAGCTGTTGTTGTTGTAGGGTATGGTAGCCAAAAGAAAAAAAATCTTACTGGGGCAATTGCTACGATAAAACCACAAGATCTTATGGACTTACCAGTAACGAATTTGTCAGAGTCATTAAGAGGGTTGGTTCCTGGGGTTAGTGTTTCAGGTGGTTCCGGACGTCCAGGAGAAGCTGCCAGTATTACAATTCGTCAATCTTTTGGATTTTCAAAAGATGCAAATTCAAATATTCCTTTAGTTGTAATAGATGATATGGTTCAGGTTGACCCGCAAAATGGTTTGCCTACCTTAGATTCTTTTAATCGATTGGATCCGTCAGAGATTGAAAGTCTTACTATTCTGAAAGATGGTTCGGCTGCTATTTATGGTTCTCGTGCTTCACAAGGTGCGATCGTTGTAAAAACTAAAAGAGGAAAGGCAGGTAAACCAAGGTTTAGCTATAATAGTCAGTTTGCCGTAAATGATGCAATTAGTCATACCAAAACAATGGATGCTTATGAATTTGGAGTTTGGCATAACAGATATTATCTTAACAATAATCCTACTCCAGATCCTGCTAAATATTTTTCAACGGCAGAATTGGAAGAAATGAAAACTTTGAATTATGATTGGTTAAAGGAAGTATGGAAACCAGCCATTCAGCAAAAACATTCTTTTAATATTTCTGGAGGAAATGAAGATGTTACTTATTTTGCAGGTGCAACTTACTTAAGTCAAGGTGCTAATATAGGAGAGCAAACCTATAATAAATGGAATTTCCGTACAGGGGTTAATGCCAAACTTTCCAAGAATTTAGATTTCTCCGCTTCTATATCAGGAAATTCAGGAGTTATTGAAAAATCATTTACAAAAGCAACATCTGGTATCAATGATAGCAGTTATGGATCGCTTACTAAAGGTAGTGGAGAACAAGCTGATTATGGATACTTGTTGCACATGCCAAAATATATTCCTTGGCAGACTACTGTTGGAGGGGCTAACTACTACATGTCACCTTTCCCTCGTTTAGACCGTTATTTGGGTAGTGCAAATGCTAACAACACTATAGCAGGATGGAATTATTTTGCAACAGCCAATAATGGGTCAAAACAAATAAGTGATGATTTTTCATATAATATCAATGCGTCTCTTAACTATAAAATTGAGGCCGTAAAAGGTTTATCGCTTAAGGGCTCTTTTTCTAGAAATCAATTCTCTTCTTATACAGAACAAATTGCATTACCTTATGATCTGGCGAGAATTACAAATTACAACACTCAAGACAATCACTTGGCTAGTGCTGCACTTGACTCTGAATATATTATAGATACCAATGTTCGTAGTGCAAGAGTTTATTATACAAATAATGATACAAAAAGTACACAAGTCAACTTTTTTGCTAACTATGAAAGAACTTTTGGAGATCATCAAGTTGAAGGAATGGTTGGTGTAGAGGGTTCAGAATCTTACATCACAGGTACCCGTTTAGCTTATGAAGATACGCCTAAAGATTATCAAGGAGATTACCGTACTGCTGGTACACTTACAACCAATTCAACTTCAACTAGAGGGGAGCAAGGAACCCTTTCTTATTTAGGACGTTTTAATTATGGCTACAAAGGAAAGTATTTGGCACAATTTCTTTTCCGTAGTGATGCTTCTACCAAGTTTGCACCAGAAAACTATTGGGGATTTTTCCCGTCGCTTCAAGTGGGTTGGGTTATGTCTAAAGAGGAATGGTTTGAAAAGAGTGTGCCATGGGTTGATTTCCTTAAATTGCGTTACTCAGTTGGTCAAACAGGAAAAGATAATATACAGGCTTGGAGATGGATTCAATACTATGATGTTATTACCGATAAAGGTAGTCAATTTGGTCCAAATGGAGGTCTTCTAGGGACAGGAGTTACGCCTAAAGTTACTCCAAACAGGGATGTACAATGGGACACTACACTAAAACATAATTTTGGAATTGATTTTAATGTATTGGAAAATAGATTGCAGGTATCTACCGATTTTTATTATGATAAAACAACAAATATGTTCACAGATATGTCTAGTGCTACTGGAGTACCAGTATCTGTTGGAGGTGGATTTGCCGAGCAAAATTTTGCAGCAGTTGATGCTTGGGGGATTGAGGTCGGTCTTAATTGGAACGATAGAATAAAAAGCAATTTTACTTATAATGTAGGCATAAATTTTGGTTACTCTGATAATGAAGTGAAAAAATATCCAGATCAAGCTAATAATTATCCGTCAATTACAAGTACAACAAGAAGAGTTGGTAATGCTGAAGGTATTAATCCAGTATGGGGATTTAATACTTGGAAGGAAACCTCTACAGGGGATGGTATTTTACGCACAGATGCGGATGTTGCCAATTATTGGAATTACTTAACCCAACGCGCAAATGCTGTTGGTGGAGTGCCTAATTATTTAGGAATAACATCACAATCAGGAGTTCCTAAAGGGTCATTAGCTTATGAAGATGTAGGTGGCGTGCTTAACCCTGACGGTACTGTAAGCGGTCCAGATGGGCAGATTATTAAGGAAGCGGATTATGTTAAATTAGCAAACAGTAATAGAACTTACGGATTTACAACAAATTTAGGTTTTAAATATTCTGGTTTCAATTTTAAAACTCAAATAGCAACATCTTGGGGAGGCACTAATTTCATTGATCTTGTAAATCAAGGAACTGCTTCTACACACAATATGTGGTCACACGAAAGTTTTTGGAATGATATGTACGGGGTTGACAATCCAAACGGAAAATATCCAAATCTTGCCAACTGGAATTATATATCAAGTCCTTCAGATTTCTGGGAAGTTTCAAATTTCCGTTGTGTGGTTAGAAATTTAACAGTAAGCTATGATTTTCCTAAACAAGCTTATGCTAGTACTAAATTACAAAACATAAACATAGGAATAACGGGTAATAACCTTTGGGATTTGTACAATCCTTATCCGGATCATTATCGCAACATGTATGATACTTCATATATGAATTATCCAACGCTTAGAACGTGGTCGCTTAATTTAAACATAGCATTCTAATTTAAATTTGATGGTAATTATGAAAACAAAAATTAATTTATATATAACATTAGCACTTTTGCTCGTTCTAGGTGTTTCTTGTAGTGAAAACTTTTTGGAAGACAAAAAAAGTTACGGGCAGTATGATGATTCATTCTATCAAAGCCAACAAAGGGTTGAACAGTTCATAAATAACATGTATTATGATTATTTCTTTGCGATGAAATCACCTACAACCACTTTGGTTGGTTCATATACAGATGCTTATACTAAGATAACCGAAGAATTGGGAGGTACTCAGGATCTTATTAATCCAACTAAGACTTTTGTCAATGCAGTAGATGGTTCTGGTTATTTTGGTACAAAACCATCAACTAGTATGAAGAATGAGCCTTATTCCAGAATAAGAGAATGTAATGAAATATTAGAGAATCTTGACATTAAGGGTGCTAACCTTGATAAAACGTTTCGCGATCAAATAAAAGGTCAATTGTATTATTTACGTGCTATACAGTATTTTGATTTGATGCGTGTATATGGAGGTGTACCAATCGTACTGACAGTACAGGATGCAGCTGCTGATGATCCATCTATTCAACTTCCAAGAGCTAAAGTTTCAGAGGTCGTGGCACAAATAGTAAAAGATTTAGATATGGCTGCGACTTTGTTGCCTCCAAACTGGAACTCAGCAAACTATGGTCGTTTTACTAAAGGAGCTGCTCTAGCACAAAAATCACGTGTCCTTTTGACGTATGCAAGTCCTTTATTTAACAAAAATTGGGATTCTTCAACAGAACGTTGGAACGCAGCTTTAAAGGCAGGTTTGGAAGCCGAAATTCAATTAACTAAAGATGGATATGGTTTGTATGGAAGTTCTGCTAAAGACTGGTCACTAATGTATTCAGCCAATGATAATAAGTTTTGTAAGGAAGCAATAGTAGTACAACTATTAGGTAATGGTACTACATCTCTTTATGTTAATAATTCTTGGGAAAAAGGGATTCGTATGGTAAGTCAAGGAGGAACGAGTGCGTTGGAAGCTCCTAAGGAAATGATTGATTTGTTTCCAATGAGAGATGGTAAAAGACCTACAGCAGCCAATGGATATAATGACTTTCTTTTCTTTATTAACCGTGATCCTAGATTCTACAGAACATTTGCTTTTTCTGGTATGACGTGGCCATATAAAGAAAATGTTGCTACTGTTACGGCTAAACCTGTTGTTTGGTCTTACCGTTGGGTAGACAGTGCTAATAAAGCTTATTTCAGTGATAATAATCAAGAAACTAGTCCTGCTTATGTTAGAAAAATGACTGACATTGCAGCTACAAACGCAACTAGTTTCCAGTATTCTGGAACTGATATTTTTGAATATCGTTATGCAGAGCTGTTATTGAATATTGCTGAGTGTTATGCAGCATTAGGACAAACAGGAAATACCTTATCTTATTTAGGACAGATTAGAAAACGTGTTGGTATTTTGCCTGCAAACAATTATGGAATTGGCACATTGGCAGATAAATATGCTGCTATTGAAGCATGTCTATATGAGCGTAGGGTAGAATTAGCTTACGAAGGAAAACGCTATTGGGATATTCAACGTTGGAAATTATACAGCGATGATCCACTAGGACCTAACGTGAGCAATAGCTGTCAAAAATTAGGATTAACGCCTATCAACGGTACAAAACGTACAGGGAATTATTTACAGTACAAAACTACGGCTACTGCTACCGATCCATTGGCTGCAGCTCGTGCTAGTATTTCTGCTGATCCAGATGCTGCTAATTTTGATACTCAATTGGCAACTTTGGCCACATTCTATACTACTAACTTTATTCGCACGCCGTTACTTACTCCAATGGATAACGTTAGCGGAGTTGAGGTTACAATTAAATTTAATCCTAATTACTATATAATGGGATTCAATACAAATACCTTGACCCAAAATATGTGGTTACCTCAAACACTTGGATGGAATGATGCCACTGGTGGTGCAGGAACCTTCAATTATCAAGAATAGTATTTTAATATAAAGTCTATTTGAAAAACAATAAAAAAACCATCACCTGTATTCATAAGATACAGGTGATTTGTTTAAAACGATTACCATAATTAAAATTAACATGAAAAAATCTGCATTATTTATTTTGCCTCTCTTGTTTTTGGGGAGTGTCAAATGTTTTGCCCAATACCCTAAAATAAGCCCTGAAATGGCTGCGCAATCAAAAGCTTTTATAGACGAAGCTGATAAACGTTCGGATGAAGCTTGGGAGAAGGCATTGGTTATTATTGAAGAAGAGGCTAAACACGGTAAACCATTTATTCCATGGGCATCAAGACCAAATGATTTGCCACAGGCGTCTATACCTGCTTTTCCAGGAGCTGAAGGAGGAGGTATGTACACTTTTGGAGGTCGTGGCGGAAATGTTTACACCGTTACAAGTCTTGAGGACAAAGGACCAGGAACTTTGAGAGAAGCGTGTGAACAAGGTGGGGCCAGAATTATTGTTTTCAATGTATCAGGGATTATCAGAATCAAAACACCATTGATCATTCGTGCACCTTACATTACGATAGCAGGTCAAACCGCACCAGGTGATGGTATCTGCGTAGCTGGTGAATCGATTTGGATTAACACTCACGATGTTGTTATTCGTCATATGCGTTTCCGTCGAGGTGAAACTTTCGTGGGTCGCAGGGATGATTCCATTGGAGGAAATCCTGTTGGAAATATTATGATTGATCACGTTTCGGCTACTTGGGGACTGGACGAAAACATGTCCATGTACAGACACATGTACAGCCCGGGTGCCGGTTATCCAGATGAAAAAAAACCTACTGTAAATATTACAATTCAAAACAGTTTGTTTGGAGAAGCATTGGATACCTATAACCATGCTTTCGGAAGTACCTTAGGTGGAGAAAACTGTTCGTTCATGAAAAATATGTGGGCAAGCAATGCGGGTAGAAATCCTTCAATTGGTTGGAATGGAATCTTCAATTTTGTAAATAACGTAGTTTACAACTGGTACAACAGATCAACAGACGGAGGTGATTACACTGCGAATTATAATATCATCAACAACTTCTACAAACCAGGACCAGTAACTAATTTAAACGAGCCTATTAGTTACAGAATCTTAAAACCGGAATCAGGAAGAAGTAAATTGTCTTATATGGTTTTTGGAAGAGCTTATGTAAACGGAAATATCGTTAACAATAATGAAAAAGTAACCAAAGACAACTGGGATGGTGGTGTACAGATTGAAAATAAAAAAGGCGAATTAATGGGTTATGATGAAGCCAAAACCTATTTCGATAAAATGAAAAGCGACAAACCTTTCCCAATGCCTTGGTTTTCTAAAATTATGAAAGCAGATGAAGCGTATGAATATGTTTTGAAAAACGTTGGAGCAACTCTGCCAATCAGGGATAAGGTTGACGAAAGAATCGTAAGAACCGTAAAAACAGGAGTTCCTGAATACGCAAAAGGACTGGAGAAAAAAGAATTTTACCAATTTGAGCACCGTCGTTTACCGATGGATTCCTACAAACAAGGAATCATTACTGATATTTCACAGGTTGGCGGATATCCTGAATACAAGGGAAAACCTTATGTGGACACAGACAAAGACGGTATGCCAGATGCATGGGAGAAAAAATACGGTTTGAATCCAAAAGATCCATCTGACGCAAAAGGAGATTTAAACGGTGATGGATATTCTAATATTGAAGACTACATCAACGGTATAAACCCAGCTATCAAGGTAGATTGGACGGATTTAGCCAATAATAAGGAAACATTGGTTAGGCCTTTGTTAGATTTAAATTAAAAAATCTGTTAGATCTGCTAAATCTGCGTGAAAAAAATTGGCACGCAAATTTAGCAGATTTTATAAAATAAAACAATTTGATAAACTTTCATTATTAGTAGTTAATCATAAAAATGGGGTAAATCATAAAACTTTTTTAAAATGATATCAATAAAAAAAATAAGTCTGATGTTTTTGCTTTTTGCTTTTTGCAAATTAACCGCACAACAATTTGCAGACCCAGAATATATCAAGGTTACTAATAAAAGAGCAACTGATATTGTAACGAAATTAGCATTGAATAACAAGGAAAAGGAAACCGCTGTTACCAATATTATTGCGCAGCAGTTTCGTGATTTGAGCAAAATCCATGACGGTAGAGATGCTGAAATCAAAAAGGTAAAAGAAGACAGCAGTTTACCAAAGGAAAAACAAAACGAGAAAATTGACAAATTGAAAGCAGACGCAGACAAGTCAATTGACAAATTGCATAAAGCCTATTTGAAAAAATTGGGAACACAGTTAAACGAAGCAAAAATTACCGAGGTAAAAGACGGGATGACCTATGGAGTGCTTCCAATTACTGTAGCGGCTTATAATGACATGATACCTACTTTGACCGAAGTTCAGAAGAAATATATTTATGATGCCCTAGTAGAAGCAAGAGAACATGCTATGGATGGTGGTTCGTCCAAGGAAAAGCACGCTTGGTTTGGTAAATATAAAGGAAGAATCAATAATTACTTGTCTAAGGAAGGTTATGATTCAGCTAAGGAGCGTGAAGGTTGGAATAAACGTATTGAAGAAAGAGAAAAGAATAAAAAGACGGAATAGTAGTGGATAATTTTAAATAAGTGTAAAATAAACATTTTTAAATTAAACCTTTTATCAATTACAGTATCATACTGGTCTAACTTATAAAATTCGGACTAACACTCATGCAAAACAATTTCCAAAAGACCGCCCTTATAAGAACAATCATGGTAGCTTCCTTTTGTTCTTTTTTTTCATCAGCTTACGCTCAGTATCCTGATATTCCAAAACCGCTTCAGGAAAAAACCGATGCCGTAATGAAGGCTGAAAGTGATCGTTTGGATCAAATCTGGAAGGCCAATGAAAGTATCATCAAAGCCGAAGCCTTACAAGGGCGTCTTTATGTGCCTTGGGCATCATTGCCAACCGATTTAGTTCATGCTGATATTCCTGCCTTTCCTGGTGCAATGGGAGGTGGAGCTCAGACACCAGGTGGCCGTGGCGGTAAAATATTTGTTGTCACAAGTTTGGAAGATAGCGGAAAAGGTACTTTTCGTGAGGCACTGGAGGCTGTTGGGGCTCGTACCGTAGTATTTAATGTTTCCGGAATCATTCGCCTTAAAAAACCAATTACCGTTCGTGCGCCTTACATCACAATCGCGGGACAAACCGCTCCGGGTGACGGAATTTGCGTTGCAGGAGAATCTGTTTTGTTGGATACACACGATATTATCATTCGTTATATGCGTTTTCGACGTGGTGAAACCGAAGTGACCCGCCGTGACGATGCCTTGGGAGGAAACGTAATCGGAAACGTAATTGTGGATCACTGCTCCATGAGCTGGGGATTAGACGAAAATATTTCATTATACCGTCACCAGTTTCAGGCGAATGAAAAATCTAAATTAGAAAAATTGCCAGCTGTCAATGTGACCATTCAAAATACCATTTCGGCAGAAGGTCTGGATACTTACAATCATGCTTTCGGAAGTACTATCGGCGGTTTAAATAGTATGTTTATCCGCAATTTATGGGCCGATAATATTTCGAGAAATGCCTCTGTTGGAATGTATGGAAGTTTTAACTTTGTGAATAATGTCGTTTTCAATTGGTGGAACCGTACCCTTGATGGTGGTGATTATCGTTCGCAATACAATATTATCAATAATTATTTCAAGCCGGGACCAATAACGCCAACCGATCAGCCAATTCGTTACCGAATTATCAAACCCGAATCTGGTTATATCAGTCCGAAACAGTACGGAAAAGCCTTTGTTGATGGTAATTTTATCGTAGGTTCACCAGAGGTGACAGCCGATAACTGGAACGGTGGAGTACAATTAGAAGATTTGTCACCTGAAGCAACCAAAGATTTTCTGGCACAAATAAAATATCCCAAAGCTTTTGCAATGCCACCAATTTCTATTATGAAAGCGGAGCAGGCTTATGACTTTGTGTTGGAAAATGTAGGAGCAACTTTGCCTAAACGTGATGCAGTCGACGAAAGAGTAATCAAACAGGTTCGCACCGGAAAAATTGAAGTGAAAGACGGTCTGGAAAATACAATTGGTAAGGAATTTATCAAAAGAAGATTACCTGCCGATTCATACAAAAAAGGAATTATTACCAGTCCAAATCAGGTTGGAGGTTATCCGGAATACAAAGGAAAAGCTTATAAAGACTCAGATGGTGACGGAATTTCGGATGCTTGGGAAAAGAAATTCGGCCTGGATCCAAAAGACGCTTCAGATGCTAATAAAGATAATAACGGGGACGGATACACCAACTTAGAAAAATATTTTAACGGAATTGATCCAAACAGTAAAACAGACTGGACAAAACCGGAAAATAATAAGGATACTTTATCGAAAGTTTTATTGCAGTAAAATTTTAAATTTCGCTAATAAAATAAGTTCAAAGTTTGTTATTTCAACGAAGGAGAAATCACACTAGCAGGAAACGCACCATTGCGGAATACGGAATGCGATTTCTTCTTCGTTGAAATGACAGAATTGTAGAAAATCTAAATTCTAGAAATCTAAAATTAAAATGAATTTTATTCAACTCAAAAATATAATAACAAAACAGGATTTACTTGTTTTATCCTGTTTTGTTATTTTCTTTAGTGTCAATATCAGCACGGCACAAAACTCATTTCCCGATATTACAAAATCCAAAGACGGAAAATTGGAACGTACCGCTGATGCAAAAGGAAACCAGATTCCTGATTTTTCGTTTGCAGGTTATAAAGCTTCATCTGTAGTTATTCCTGACGTCGCGATTAAAGTTTTTGTGCCAAATATTCAAGGTGATGCCACAAGAACAATTCAGTCAGCGATAGATTACGTTGCCAAATTGAAAGCCGATGCAACTGGTTTTAAAGGAACGATACTTTTAGACAAAGGAATTTTCAAAGTTTCTGGAGAAATCAATATCAAGGAAAGTGGTATTGTACTAAGAGGGAGCGGTTCAGGAAATAATGGAACAATACTTTTAGGAACAACTATCAACAGAAAAGCAATTATCAATATCAGCGGAATTAATAATCAGACTTTCAAAGAAACTTTCCAACTAGCGGATAATTTTACACCATTAGGAGCAACTGTTTTGACTGTAAAAAATGCAACTTCTATCAAAAAAGGAGATCATATCGTTATCAATACGCCAATCACAAAAAATTGGATTGATCTTTTGTCAATGAATGATTTTGGTGGAGAAAGTGGATGGATTGGCTGGAAAGCAGATGATTTCGTGATTCGTACCGATAGGGAAATTACAAATGTACAAGGAAATAAAATTACTATTGATGCGCCTTTGACAAATGCATTGGACGAAGAATTATCAAAATCAACTGTGGTGAATTATATTTGGTCAAGCCGAATTAATAATGTGGGTGTAGAAAACTTGACTTTGAAATCAGAATATGACACAACAAATCCCAAAGATGAACAGCACCGATGGACAGGAATTTCTGTTGAAAATGCTGAAGATGTTTGGGTACGACAAGTCAATTTTGAACAATTTGCAGGAGGAGCCGTTTCTATTTTAAAGACAGCCAAAAGAATTACAGTCGAAGATTGTTTGGCACTAAATCCAATTTCGGAAATTGCATCTTTTAGAAGAAATACTTTTTATACAGAAGGACAGCAAACCTTGTTTCAACGTTGTTATTCTGAATTCGGATACAATGATTTTGTGGTTGGTGGTTATGCTACTGCTGGCCCAAATGTGTTTTTGCAATGCGAATCACATCTGCCATACAGTTTCAGCGGATCTGTTGGAAGCTGGGCGACCGGAATCCTTTTTGATGTTTCATTGATTGATGGAAATGCGATTAGTTTCAAAAATAAAGAACAGGACGGTAGAGGTTTAGGCTGGAATGTTGCCAATAGTGTCATCTGGGAAACTTCGGCATCCAAAATAGAAAATTACAGTCCGCCAACAGCCAACAACTGGGCTTTTGGAGTTTGGGCACAATGGGCAGGAAACGGACATTGGAAAGACGTGAACAATCACATCAGTCCAAGAAGTTTATTTTATGCTTTATTGGAACAGCGTCTGGGTAAATTGCCAATGGATACTCAGATTATGGACTTAGGTACTGAACCTTCTTCAAGTCCGACATTGGAACAAGCGAAAGAATTAACAGCCGAAGCTTATAAATTAAATGAAACTTTAAAAGAGTTTATCACCAAAGCATCAACTCGAAATCCAATTTCGATTAATTATGCCAAAGCAAAAAAAATTGACGAAGTAAAAGCCGATGTCGTTACAAATACAAATGCCTATGCCAATAAAATTGTCTTGACCAACGGATTATTATCTGCCGAAAAAGGTGTTCTTACGGGAGAAGTAGTTGATGTACCTTGGTGGAGAGGAAGTTTACGCGAGTCGGAAGTTTCAAAATCAAGACCACATATTACACGATTTGTACCTGGACATTACGGATTAGGTTATACTGATAATTTGGAGGAAACCGTAAACTATTTAGTCGAAAACAATAAATCGGCGATCGATCATAATTACGGACTTTGGTATGAACAAAGAATGGCCGATCACGAGCGTATCCGAAGAATCGATGCCGATGTCTGGGCACCATTTTACGAACAGCCTTTTGACAGAAGCGGACAGGGGATTGCCTGGGATCATTTGAGTAAATACGATTTGACCCGATACAATGCCTGGTACTGGAACCGATTGAAAACTTTTGCAGAATTAGCTGGTCAAAAGAATAAAATACTTTTAAACGAAGCCTATTTTCAGCATAATATTTTAGAAGCAGGAGCACACTGGGCAAGTTCCCCTTGGCGTCCGGCCAATAATATCAATACAACTGGATTGCCTGAACCACCACCGTATGCAGGTGACAAAAGGATTTTTCTCGCTGAACAATTCTATGATGTAAAAAATACTGATATCCGTAAATTGCATGTTGCATTCATTGAAAAAAATATCGAAAATTTCAAAGACAACACCAACGTTTTGCAACTCACAAGTGCCGAATATACAGGGCCTTTAAGCTTTATGCAATTTTGGATTGATGTCATAGCGAATTATGAAAAGACACATCAAAATGAATCTAAAATAGCTCTGAGTGCCACAAAAGATGTTCAGGATGCTATTTTAAATGATGAAGTAAGAGCCAAAACCGTTGATGTAATTGATATCAGATATTGGTATTACAGAGAAGACGGAACGCTGTATGCTCCGGAAGGTGGAAAGAATTTGGCGCCACGTCAGCACGCACGTAAAATCAAAACTGGAAAAGAAACAGACGATCAGGTGTATCGTGCCGTTCGCGAATACCGTGAAAAATACCCTGAAAAAGCAGTGCTGTATTCAACGATGGGAGCACCAAGATTTGGATGGTCGGCATTAATGGCGGGAGCTTCTTTGGCAAATGTTCCAAAAATTGAACTTTCTGCCTTTCATTCTGCCTTAACTGGTATGAAGTTTGCAGAAGGAACTACTTTTTCAGACAATCTTTGGACACTGGAAAATAAAGGGAATGCCTATCTTTTTTATCTAAAAAAAGAGCAGGATGTTTCGATCGATTTATCAAATTATAAAGGAACTTTCGAAGTATATACAATTAATGCAGAAAAGGGAAATGTAACCAAAAAAGCAAACATCAACGGAGGAAAACAAGTCGTTATTCCACAAACAGAAATCAAGGAAAAAGTACTATTCATTATAAAGAAAAGTTAGCCACAGATTAAAATCTGCTCAATCTGCGTGCAAAAAATAAATACACAATTCAAAATAAAATAAAATGAACCTGAAAATTAAATATTTATACGCTCTTTGTATAAGCTTTATGTTCACAGCACAAAGTGGATTTTCGCAATCTGCAAAATCAAAAGCATTACCAAAACTTAAAGTTTCCAAAAACCAACATTATTTTGTTACCGAAGACGGGAAACCGTTTTTTTGGTTAGGTGATACGGGTTGGCTAGGATTCGGAAAACTGGATAGAGAAGGTGTGAATAAATATTTTCAGGACAGAAAGGCAAAAGGCTTCAATGTCGTTCAGATTATGGTTTTGCATAACATCAATGCAGTGAATGTTTATGGTGACAAAGCTTTGGAAAATGAAGATGTTTCAAAACCAGTAACAACTCCTGGTAATAATTTCAATAATAAGGAAGAATACGATTATTGGGATCATGTGGATTATACTCTGGATGTAGCTCAAAAAAACGGAATTTATTTGGCAATGGTTCCGGTTTGGGGAACCAATGTTTCAAAAGGGGATAAAGTCAACAAAGATCAGGCAACAAAATATGCGAAGTTTTTGGCTGACCGATATAAAAACAGAACCAATGTAATTTGGCTGAACGGAGGCGATACGTATGGAGATAAATTTCAAGACATCTGGAATGCTATAGGCAGTACTTTAAAAACTAATAACCCAGATCAGTTGGTGACTTTCCATCCTTTCGGAAGAACCGATTCATCAGAGAATTTTCATAATGCAAGCTGGCTGGATTTCAATATGTTTCAGTCCGGACACAGAAGATACGATCAGGATTCGGTGAAACCATTCAAAGAAGACAATTACAAATTCGTTCAAAGAGACTGGGATTTAAAACCAACAAAACCAACACTGGACGGAGAGCCATCATACGAAGGAATTCCACACGGTCTGCACGATACTTTACAGCCAAAATGGACTGCCAGCGATGTACGTCGCTACGGTTACTGGTCGGTTTTTGCAGGAGGTGCAGGTTACACTTACGGACATAATGCCGTAATGCAAATGTTCCGAAAAGGCGATAATCCAGCCTACGGAAATAAAGCACTTTGGTCAGACGCAATCAATGATCCTGGAGCAGGGCAAATGGTTTACATTAAAAATCTGATGCTGGAATTTCCATATTTAGAAAGAGTTCCGGATCAGTCATTAGTTGTCAATCAAGGCAAAAAATACGATTATCAGGTGGCAACAAGAGGAAATGATTATGCTTTGATTTATACCTATACCGGAAGAAAGATCACCGTGAATATGGGTAAGATTTCAGGAAACAAAGTAACCGCAAGCTGGTACGATCCAAGAAACGGCAAGACAACTAAAATCGGAATTTTCGATAATAAAGGAATTAAAGAATTTCAGCCTTCCGGCAAAAAAGAAGACGGAAATGACTGGGTTTTAATTTTAAAGTCAAACAAATAAAAAACCTGTCTAAAAATAAATAGCACGCAGATTTTGCAGATTTGAGCAGATAAAAAATCAGTGGTAATCCTTTTAATCTGTGGCAAAAAAAATAAAAATTTGCGCAAATCTGCCAAAATCTGTGTGCCAAAAACAACATTATGAAAATAAAAAACATCATACTAATACTCTGCTTTCTAACAGGATTTCAAACTGCTTTCGCCAATGACGGCTGGCTAAATATCCTAAACGAAGGCGGAAACAACAAAGGAATCTTATGCACTTCTGCTATTCAGGGGGCGATTGAAAAAGCTTCTAAAAACGGTGGAGGAACTATCTTTTTCCCTGCTGGGGAATACTTAACTGGCGCTTTAAAATTAAAAAGCAACATCACCATTCATTTGGATTCGGGAGCACTTTTAAAATTTTCAGAGAATTTCGATGACTATCTTCCGTATGTTGAAATGCGTTACGAAGGAATCGTGATGCAGTCTTTTTCACCATTATTTTATGCCAAAGATGTTGAAAACATTACTATCAAAGGAAGAGGCGTAATCGACGGACAAGGAAAAGCGTGGTGGAATGAAGTCTATCGAATCGAAACTGCCAAAGGTCCAATTCCAGAAACGAAATATCAAAAAATGTGGGTGGAGCAAAACAAAGGAATTGTTTACGAGCCCTATTACAAAAGAACGATTGACAAACATTTTTTCAGACCTTCTTTTTTTCAGGCCTACAATTGCAAGAATATTTTAATCGAAGGCGTAACCTTCAAAAATTCGCCTTTCTGGACGATAAATCCTGAATTCTGTGACAATGTAACCGTGACAGGAATCACGATTAACAATCCGCATTCGCCAAACACAGACGGAATCAATCCTTCGTCTTGTACCAACGTTCATATTTCGAATTGCCACATCAGCGTAGGCGATGATTGTATTACGATCAAATCAGGAAGAGATGCCGACGGTCGTAAATATGGAAAAGCAACCGAAAACGTAACCATCACCAATTGCACGATGTTAAGCGGTCACGGAGGTGTTGTGATTGGAAGCGAAATGTCGGGCGGAATCAAAAAAATCACCATATCCAACTGCGTTTTCGATGGAACTGACAGAGGAATCCGAATCAAATCGGCTCGTGGTCGTGGCGGTGTGGTCGAAGATATTCGTGTGGATAATATTGTAATGAAAAACATCAAAGAAGAAGCCATAATCCTTGATTTGTTTTACGATAAAGACAATCCTGTAGAGCCAGTTTCAGAGCGCACACCGATTTTCAGAAACATTCACATCAGCAATGTTACGGGCGGAAACGTCAACAAAGCAGGATTCGTTCGCGGAATTGTTGAAATGCCAATTCAAAACATCACTTTTTCCAACATCAATATGGATGGAAAAGAAGGTTTCACCGTAAACACAGCAACCGATATCGAATTCCACGATGTAAAAGTAAACGCAACCGTAGGTTCTTCTTTCAAAATTATGGATGCCAAAAACCTGATTTTGGACAATGTGGGTTCATCAACCCCAATCAAAGGCGTTCCGGTTATCAAAATCGATAATGCGTCGAATATTATGATCAACAACAACTTTCCATTCAACGCAACCGATGTTTTTATCGAAGCTGATGGAAAAGAAACAAAGAATATTTTCCTGAAAAATAATGTGTTCAACAACGTAACAACTGTTGTTAAAAAAGGAGCAACTTTAGATAAAAAAGCAATTACAGAATAATACAAAGAACCCTCCTGCAAGGTTTTCAAAACCTTGTAGGTGTGTTTAATTGGATTTAGGAGCAGAAACATTAGGCATTTTTGGAAGCATCGTCCCGCTCTTCGTTGCAATCTTTTGTGCCGAACACCGGCACAAAAGGATTTTCACTGCGATCGGGGCTAAAGGGAGAGATTTCGCTTTTTTGTTATTAAGTAAGAGAAACGCAAATCCTGCAAGGTCTTTTTTTAATCTTGTAGGTATTTCAAAAGACAAAAATCATACCTACAAGGTTTTGAAAACCTTGCAGGAAAAACAGAACTATGAAAAAAATATTTATCATACTCACGCTTTCGCTTTTCGCTGTCAGCTATTCCCAGAAAAAGAAAGAAATTTATCTTTTCACGTCCTTCAGGGAACCAGCGACCGAAGGTTTGTATTTAGCCTACAGCGAAGACGGTTACAACTGGAAAGGTCTGGACGGCTCATTTCTAAAACCCGAAATTGGAGCCAGCAAAATAATGCGTGATCCATCCATTACAAAAGGTGCCGACGGAACCTATCATATGGTTTGGACAACCGACTGGAAAGGCGGAAATGGTTTTGGCTATGCCAGTTCCAAAGATTTGATTCATTGGTCAAAACAGGAATATATTCCCGTGATGAAAAACGAACCCGAAGTTGTAAACGTGTGGGCACCCGAAATTTTTTACGATGATGTCAAAAAAGAATACATCATTATCTGGGCTTCAACCATTCCGTTCCGTTTTCCCAAAGGAGTAGAAGAAGAGAAGAATAATCACCGAATGTATTATGTAACAACCAAAGATTTCAAAACCTTTTCAGATACGAAATTGTATTACGACCCAGGTTTCAGTGTCATTGATTGTGTGATTGTAAAGAAAGGCAAAAAGGAATACGTTTTGGTTTTGAAAGACAACACCAGACCGATGCGAAACATCAAAGTAGCTTTCGGAAAATCGCCTTTAGGACCATTCGAAAAACCTTCGAAACCCTTAACCGAATATTTATCTGAAGGCCCAACAGTTGTAAAAGTCGGTAAAAACTGGTTGCTGTATTATGACAATTACGGATCTAAAAATTACAAAGCTTTAAGCACTACAGATTTTGTTCATTTTGAAGATGTTTCATCCAAAATAACCCTTCCCGAAGGACACAAACACGGAACGATTACCACAATCCCTGCTGAAGTTTTAAAAGGATTACTCGAAAAGAAATAAGGTTCAACGCAGACCTAACAGGTTTTGTCAGTGAACATAAAAAGAATCAAGTATAATGAATGCATTCCAAAACATAAAAACCAACATCATAACTACAGCCACAATTCTATTGGCTTGTACTGCTGTAAATGCGCAAAATGACACAATTCGATACGTTGGAAAAACACTTTCGAATATCGATTATCATCACGGGCAGTTAAGTCCTGCGGTGGGAGTTCACGCCACACAAATTATGCGTGCCAGCCGAGAACACAAAGAAAAGGCAGACGGTTTTGGCTGGACCTATAACCACCAGCCGATGATGGCGTATTGGAACAACACCTTTTACCTGCATTATTTGAGCGACCCAACAGGAGAACACATTCCGCCAAGTCAAACTTTAATGATGACTTCGAAAGACGGTGCAACCTGGACAAAACCCGAAGTAATTTTTCCTATTTATCGCATTCCTGACGGATGGAAAAAAGAAGGAGTGGAAGGCGTTGCCAAAAATCTGGATGCCATTATGCACCAGCGAATGGGTTTTTATACTTCAAAAGACAACCGCCTTTTTGCTTTAGCGTATTACGGAATTGCGATGGATGAAAAAGACGATCCGAATGATGGAAAAGGAATTGGGCGTGTGATTCGTGAAATTAAAAAAGACGGTAGTTTCGGCGAAATCTATTTTATCAGATACAATAAGACCTGGGACAAATCAAAATCAGCTTTTCCATTTTACACCAAATCGAAAGACAAAGGTTTGAAAAAAGCCTGCGAAGAAATTCTTTCGGAGCCATTGGTATTGCAACAATGGGTGGAAGAATCCGATCGTGACGACGAATTGATTCCGTTGCAAAAACCATACAAAGCCTTTAGTTATTACCATTTACCCAACGGAAATGTAGTAGGTTTATGGAAACACGCTTTGACTTCTGTGAGTAAAGATGGCGGAAAATCATGGGAATATAATCCATTAAGAGCACCAGGTTTTGTAAACAGCAATGCTAAAATTTGGGGACAAAAAACATCTGATAATCGTTATGCTACGCTTTATAATCCGTCAGAATATCGTTGGCCGTTGGCTATTTCAACTTCTGATGATGGTCTGAATTATAAAGATTTATTATTGGTTCACGGAGAAATTAGCCCAATGCGTTATGGCGGAAACTACAAATCTGCCGGTCCACAATATGTTCGCGGAATTACCGAAAAAAACGGAACTCCACCAGACGGAAAAATCTGGGTAGGGTACAGTGTTAATAAAGAAGATATTTGGGTTGCCTCGGTTCCTGTTCCCGTAACGAGTGTGGTGTCTAATGATGTAAATGATGTTTTTAATGATTTGCCAAATGGCGACGAATTGAAATTCTGGAATACTTACGATTTGTCCTGGGCTTCCACAAAAATCGAAAAGAAAAATGACGGCAAAAAATGGCTGACATTAAGAGACCAAGATGCTTTTGATTATTCCCGTGCCGAAAGAGTGATTCCGTTTGCAGAAAAAATGGAAGCCACATTTACTGTAAAACCAGAGCAAAACAATCACGGTTTGATGCAGGTTGAATTTCAAAACAAACAAGGATTGCCAGCGGTTCGTCTGATATTTGATGCGGATGGAGAATTGAAAGTGAAAAATGGTGCCCGTTTAAGCGGTATCACTAAATACGAAGCCAATAAAGAATATACAATTACGGTGAAGTTAGATGTCAAAAGCCGTTCTTATACTGTAAAAGTAAATGACGGCAAAGAATCGACAAGGATATTTTATGCTCCGGTAGATGGTTTTGCACGCATTATGTTCAGAACCGGAGAGCAGCGTTATACACCAAATCCGGACACAGCTCCGGACACAGATGATTATGTTGATTTGCCTGATACAGGGAAATTAATTCCCGAAGCGGTTTTTAATATTCAATCGTTGGTTACGAAGAAATTATAAAATATAACCACAAATTACACAAATTTTTTAGCTGAAATAAAGAGGAATGATTTGTGCAATTTGTGGTAATAAAAATATACAAAGTGAATATTTCAAAATCCATATTATCATTTCTTTTTTTGTTAATCGTTTTTAGTTCTAATGGACAAATTACGGTTGATAAACTAACCTGCGAGAGGACTCAAAATTCATTGACCATCAATCCGAATCAGGTTCGGTTTAGTTGGGAATTAGCATCTAAAAAAGAAAATACTTCTCAAAAAAGCTATCAAATTTTAGTCGCTACTTCCGAAGAAAAACTGCAGAAAAATCAGGCCGATATTTGGGATAGTGGAAAAGTAACATCCGACAAAAGTCAGCTTATTTCTTATAACGGAAATTCCTTAAAAAGCGAAACCAAATATTTCTGGAAAGTAAAAGTCTGGGACAATAACAACAAGGAGTCCAAATGGAGTTCTGTGGCGTTTTTTAGAACGATTCCTGAAACGGCGAGTTTAAATCCAATTTGGATTGGTGCCATTACCAAAGCCAACAGCCATTTGCCGGAAGGCAGAAATTACCATACGGCCACTTTCAAAAGAGAGAAAAAATTAGCGATTATCAATGCTGCGGATTCTTTGGCGACAAGAAGTATTTTGCTTCGTAAACCTTTCGAAGTAAAAAAAGAAATCCAACAAGCCGTGGCGTATGTTTCGGGTTTGGGTCATTACGAATTAACGCTGAACGGAAAGAAAATTGGCAACAGCGAATTTGCTCCTTTGTGGACAGATTACGACAAAACAGTAAATTACAACACCTATGAATTAACGGCATCCGATTTTCAAAAAGACAACGCGATTGGAGTTGTTTTAGGAAATGGAATGTACAATACGCTTGCCGATCGATACACCAAATTCTACGTGTCTTTTGGCCCACCGACTTTATTTTTCAAAATGAAATTGGTGTATAAAGACGGTTCAGAAGAAATTATCCAATCAGACAAAAGCTGGAAATACAGCAAAAGTCCCATTACCTACAACAGCATTTTTGGAGGAGAAGATTACAATGCCAATTTAGAACAAAAAGGATGGAATTTACCTAGCTTTAATGATGCCAATTGGAAGCCAATTGTGATTCAGGAAGCACCAAAAGGAGTTTTGAGAGCGCAAACGACTACGCCAATTACGATTCAAAAACGATACGAAGTTAAGGAAGCCAAAGAGCTGAAACCTCACTTTTATGTTTTCAATATGGGACAAAATTTGTCGGGTTTTCCAACGATTAAAGTCAAAGGAAAAAAAGGGCAGACCGTTCGTGTTTGGGTAGGCGAAAGCCTGAACGAAGATGGAACCGTTGGTCAGGGAAAGACTGGAAAACCATATTATTATGACTATACTTTAAAAGGTGAAGGAATAGAAGAATGGCAGCCGAAATTCAGTTATTACGGTTTTCAATATGTTCAGATGGAGAACATCAATTACAAAGAAACCAAGGATGAAAATCTTCCGACACTGGTTGATTTAAAATCGAATTTCATTTACAATTCGGCTGGTGAAGCGGGAAGTTTTGAATGTTCTAACGACATTTTCAACAAAACCCATTTGTTGATTAATAACGCCATAAAAAGTAATTTTCAAAGTGTTTTCACCGATTGTCCGCAACGTGAAAAGCTGGGGTGGTTAGAGGAAATTCATTTAAACGGCCCCGGATTATTATTCAATTACAATCTCGAAAGTTTCATTCCTGCTACGATGCAGAATATATCCGATTCACAACGAGAAAATGGATTAATACCGAATATCGTTCCTGAATATGTGATTTTCGGAGGCGATTTTACCGATTCTCCAGAATGGGGAGTCACAGGTGTAATTCTCCCTTGGATGTATTACGAGCAGTACGGCGACGCTTCGTTGATCGAAAAATATTATCCTGTGATGAAAAAATATGTGGATTATTTAGGCACGAAAGCTACTAATCATATTGTTTCTCACGGATTGGGTGACTGGTACGATTACGGAGCGCATCCCGCAGGATATTCCAAAAATAGTCCGATTGCACTTTCGGCCACTTCGCATTATTTTTATGGTGCCAGTTTGGTTGCCAAAGCAGCAAAAATGTTGAATAAAACTGAAGATATTCAGAAATACGAAACCTTGACTTCGGATATCAAAACGGGTTTCAATAATGAATTTTTCAACAAGGAGACCAAACAATACGGAACCAGCAGTCAGTTCAGCAATGCTGTTCCTGTTTTTATGGATATTGTAGAACCGCAATATAAAGCGGCCGTTATGCAGAATTTATTAGCAGACATCAAAGCTAAAGGCGACCGATTGACGACTGGCGATGTCGGAAACCGTTATTTGTTTCAGGCTTTGGCTCGAAACGGTGAAAACGAAACGATGTACAAAATGAACAATCATTACGATGCTCCGGGTTACGGTTTTCAGATAAAATTTGGCCTGACGACTTTAACGGAACAATGGGATCCGACAAAAGGAAATTCATACAATCATTTTATGATGGGGCAAATCGAAGAATGGTTTTACCAAAGTCTCGCCGGAATTGTTCCCGATGCTGAAAATCCGGGATTCAAACATTTCTTCATTCAGCCGGAAGTGGTGGGCGATATGACTTTCGCGAAGGCGAGCTACGAATCGATGTATGGAAAAATAGTTTCCAATTGGGAAAAGAAAGACCAGCAATTGATTTTTAAAGTTGAAATTCCAGCGAATACAACTGCTACAATTAAATTACCGGTTAATAAAAATGCCAAAATAAAAGTGAATGGAAAAGCGTTGAATCAAGTTGATTTTAATGAAAAAGCCGTTTTCAAACTTGGGTCAGGAATTTATACGATAGAGTCTAAATTATAAATTCGCTTTCCTGCAAGGTTTCCAAAACCTGTAGGTATTTAATTAAATACAAATACCTACAAGGTCAGAAAAAGACCTTGCAGGAGATAAAAATAAATACAAAATAATGAGAAAAATAAAGAACATATTTGCGATATTGATTTTCGTTTTTGGAATGACGCTTTCCAATGCTCAAACCCAAAATTCAGACAATAATTACCGAGAGCCAATAACAGAGACCATAAAAAAGATCGAAACGATTTTCAATATCAAAGTAGTTGATGACAGAGGATTGCTTAAAGGCAAAGAACTGGATTATGCCGATTGGCGCATCAAACAAGGCAATTTGGAAGTAACGATGGCCAATATTCTGGTTCCTTTTGAATTGATGTATTTCAAACAACCCGATGGAACGTACCAAATTCGAAAATTCGAAAATCATAAAATATCGGTTGATAATGCTAAAGAAAATTTACAGTATTTAGTTGATTTATATCCAACTTTGGATAAATGGGAAAGTCGCAAAAAAGACATAAAATCCTGTATGTGGACTTCTTTAGGGTTGGACAAAGCACCACCAATGCCAAAATCAAAACCAATTTTAACCCAAAAAAGAATCTACAAAGATTACAGCATTGAAAATATAGGACTGGAAATTTTACCGGGAGTTTATGCAACGGGTTCGATTTACAAACCTTATCCATTGAATAAAAAAGCACCAGTTATCTTGACTCCTGATGGACATTTTGTAGACGGAAGATATAGAAAGGACGAGCAATTGCGTTGCGCGATTTTAGCAAAAATGGGTGCGATTGTAGTAAGTTACGATTTGTTTGCCTGGGGCGAATCATTATTGCAATTCCCTGAACAAACACACCGAAACAGCATCGCTTCCACGGTTCAGGTCTTGAGTGGCATCCGATTATTGGATTATTTGGCAACGCAAAAAAATGTTGATATGTCGCGTGTTGGTGTAACCGGCGGTTCTGGCGGTGGTTCGCACACGATGTTCTTGGCGGCTCTGGATGATAGAATTACCGTTTCGGCTCCTGTTGTAATGGTTTCTTCGCATTTTTCGGGCGGATGTCCTTGCGAAAGCGGGCGTGGCATTCATTTGTGTGGCAACGGAACCAACAATGCCGAGATTTCGGCAATGATGGCGCCAAAACCCCAATTAATTGTTTCAGATGGAAAAGACTGGACGCTCGCAGTTCCCGAACTGGAATTCCCTTTTATCCAGCGAACTTATGGCTTGTACGGCAAGAAAAATTTGGTGGAAAATGCCCATTTTGCTTCAGAAGGCCACGATTTCGGAGTGTCAAAACGTATGGCGCTCTATCCATTTATGGCGAAATATTTGGGTCTGGATTTAAACAAAGTGAAAAACGAAAAAGGCGAAATCGACGAGTCAACTTGCGTCATTGAACCTTACGATAAATTATATGTTTTTGGCAACAAAGCCGAAAATTTGCCGAAAAACGCATTAAAAGACATCAACAAATTATATGAAATGTTCGGAGAAAAAAATCTGAAAATATACGAGGTCAAGAAGTAAAATTTGGGCGTGACCCGATTTGAGAAAGGGGGCAATCTCGAAACTTTAGAAAGATAAAATATATATGGAATCTCCTGCAAGGTCTTTTTTTGACCTTGTAGGTATTTAGGTAAGAAAGAACAAACCTACAAGGTCAAAAAAGACCTTGCAGGAATTTAAGCCTTGGCAAAAAAATATAAAATATGAACATAAAAAATAAAATTACCGCTATCTGTTTCGGAATTGTTTCATTCGCTACAACAGCGCAAACCAATACCGATTTAAAATTGTGGTACGACAAACCAGCATCCATCTGGAATGAAGCCCTGCCTTTAGGTAATGGACGTTTGGGCGCCATGGTTTTTGGCAACCCAGCGGTAGAACGCTTGCAACTGAACGAAGAAACCATCTGGGCGGGTTCTCCAAACAGCAATGCACATTCAAAGTCAATTGAAGCCTTGCCAAAAGTAAGACAGCTTGTTTTCGATGGAAAATTTGCTGAAGCACAGGATTTGGCAACCAAAGATATTATGTCGCAAACCAACGACGGAATGCCGTATCAGACTTTCGGAAGTGTTTATATTTCGTTTCCGGGACATCAAAAATATTCGAATTATTACAGAGATTTAAATATTAGCGATGCAACTGCGAAAGTAAAATACACCGTAAACGGCGTAGAATTTATAAGAGAAATTTTGACTGCATTTTCAGACCAGGTAATTGTGGTGAAATTGTCGGCAAGCAAACCGGGACAAATTACGGCGAATGTTTTTATGAATAGCCCGATTGATAAAACCGTTGCTTCAACAGAAGGGAATCAGATTTTGCTTTCGGGAGTGGGAACCAATTTTGAAAACGTAAAAGGAAAAGTAAAATTTCAGGGAAGACTGGAAGCCAAAAATAAAGGCGGAGAAGTTTCGGCGAGCAACGGAATTTTAAGCATCAACAAAGCCGATGAAGTGACTTTGTACATTTCGATTGCGACCAATTTCAAAAATTACAATGATATCACTGAAGATGAAATTGCGAAAAGCAAATCGTATTTAGAGAAAGCGTTACCGAAGAATTTCGAAGACATTAAAAAAGCACACGTTGCCTATTACCAAAAATTCTTCAACAGAGTTGCATTGGATTTAGGAACAAATGATAACGCAAAGAAAACGACTGATGTTAGAATCCGTGATTTCAAAAAGGAATTCGATCCACAATTGGCGAGTTTGTATTTTCAGTTCGGACGTTATTTGTTGATTTCCAGTTCACAGCCAGGCGGACAGCCAGCGAATTTACAGGGCATCTGGAACGATATGGTAACTCCGCCCTGGGATAGTAAATACACGACAAACATCAATGCTGAAATGAATTATTGGCCTGCTGAAGTAACCAATCTTTCTGAAATGCACGAGCCTTTTATCCAAATGGCAAAAGAGTTGAGTGTAACTGGAGCAGAAACAGCAAAAATGATGTACAACGCCAGCGGATGGGTTTTGCATCACAACACCGATATCTGGCGAGTGACTGCACCAGTTGATTCAGCTGCATCTGGAATGTGGCCGACAGGAGGTGCTTGGGTTTGTCAGGATTTATGGGAAAGATATTTGTACACAGGGGATAAAAAATATTTAGCAGAGATTTATCCAATAATGAAAGGTGCGGCAAGTTTCTTTCTGGATTTTATGATAAAGGATCCGAATACAGGTTATTTGGTTGTTGTCCCTTCCAGTTCTCCAGAAAATGTGCATGCTGGTGAAGATGGAAAATCGACTATTGCTTCGGGAACAACGATGGATAATCAATTGGTTTTTGACTTGTTTACACACGTGATTGAAGCTTCAGATTTGGTTTCGCCAGATGCTGATTTTACCAAAAAAGTAAAAGAAGCTTTGGCAAAAATGCCTCCAATGAAAGTTGGAAAACACAATCAGTTACAGGAATGGCAGGACGATTGGGATAATCCAAAAGACAACCACCGACACGTTTCGCATTTGTATGGATTGTTTCCAAGTAACCAAATTTCACCAATTAAAACACCGGAATTATTTGAAGCGGCCAAACAATCTCTAATTTACAGAACCGACGAATCTACAGGTTGGTCAATGGGCTGGAAAGTGAATTTATGGGCACGATTATTGGATGGGAATCACGCCTATAAATTAATTCAGGATCAATTGCATTTGGTAACCGCAGATCAGAAAAAAGGTGGTGGAACGTATCCAAATATGTTAGACGCACACCAGCCATTTCAGATTGATGGAAATTTTGGTTGTACGGCCGGTATTGCCGAAATGCTGATGCAGAGTCAGGAAGATGCGATTCAGTTATTGCCTGCTTTGCCAACAGTTTGGAAAGACGGAAGCGTGAAAGGTTTGGTTACTCGCGGTGGTTTCGTAATTGATATGACCTGGAAGAACAACAAAGTTTCGACTTTGAAAGTATATTCTAAAATTGGAGGAAACTGCCGATTGAAATTAGAAAATACTTTGAAAGGCGACAAAGGAATTACTTTGAAAAAAGCAAAAGGTAAAAACCCGAATCCGTTGTTTTATGATGTTGAGGTTAAAAAACCAATCATTTCGAAAGAAGCGAAATTGCCAAAAGTACAATTGCCAAATTATAATATTTACGATGTGGAAATGAAAGCAGGGGAGACGTATAGTTTTTCGGTGAATTAAGTTTCCTGCAAGGTTTCTAAAACCTTGTAGGTATGTTTTTTGAAACTAAATAACACCTACAAGGTCAGAAAAAGACCTTGCAGGAATTGGAAACCGAGAACGTCTTTTCGTGTGAGTGATGGCAGTGGAGCTCTCCCGATTTTTCATCGGGAAGCGGGAACGTACAGCACGACCCGAAGTTTTTCACGAAGGGGCACGCCCAAAATAATATAAAATTTTAAATATGTTACATCAATTCAAATACAAAATAATCGCTTTTACGGTTTTAATTGCTTCATTAAGCAGTTGCAAATCGGGTGCGGGTCATTCGCAGAAAGAAACTGCGGAAATTTTAAAAGCAGATCATTACAAACATTATGTGGATTATTTCAACACGATGGAAGATGAGAATCTAAAATTTGCGATTCCTAATGACAGTGCGTGGGTTTGGATGAAAGCCAATATTCCGTTGTTTGAATGTCCACAGCAGAATTTTGAGGAGATATATTATTTCCGTTGGTGGAGCGCTCGAAAGCATATTAAAAAAACACCGCAAGGATTCGCGATTACGGAGTTTTTGGTAGATCGTTCCTATGCCGATAAATATAATATGATTGCTTGCGCTTTGGGGCATCACATTAATGAATTTCGCTGGGTTCACGATCCAAAATACATTGAGCAAGATGTAAAATTGTGGTATCGGGGCGATGATGGGAAGCCGATGAAAAAGCTTTATAAATTCAGCAGCTGGACGGCGGATGCTTTGTACAATCGCTATTTGGTGAATAAGGATGAAAAATTCTTATTAGATATGTATCCCGATATGGTTACTGATTATGCGGTTTGGGAAAAAGACAGACAGCGCAAAGATGGTTTGTTCTGGCAACACGATGTAAAAGACGGAATGGAAGAATCGTTGAGCGGAGGCCGTAAAGTGCAAAATGCGCGCCCAACGATTAACAGTTATATGTTTGGAAATGCGATGGCAATTTCAAAAATGGCTGGAATGAAAGGAGACAAAGAAGCTGAAGCAAAATTTAAAGCCAAAGCCGATGTTTTGCAACAATTAGTGGAAACCAAATTATGGAATCCAAAAGATGAGTTTTTTGAAACTTTTACACA